>Ga0209794_1000129_pt1 | contig 183329 bp, 176 predicted proteins | sample EBPBio232013_DNA_FD_185869 | JGI IMG/M metagenome (GOLD analysis project Ga0209794, IMG submission 185869) | Wastewater treatment Type I Accumulibacter community from EBPR Bioreactor in Madison, WI, USA - Reactor 1_5/23/2013_ DNA (SPAdes)... | ecosystem: Engineered > Bioreactor > EBPR >...
GAACACCGAACCTCCCACGACCATGCCTGCTGGACGGCTGCAGATAAGCACGTCCAGCACGCACGATGGGGGACCGATCCAGGCCATCGGCTACATCAACGACACCCTGAAGCTGGCTCAAGATAACGTTGGGATTGTTCGACCAGATCTGTCGCCACAGGACCTTGGGGAAGACGGTGAAGGCGAGGATGTCCTCGCGGGCACCCTCGAGGTGCTCGGCGACGGCGGGGAGCTTGTCGTGCAGGCCGTCCAAGACGCGGTCGAACTGGGCGTGGACGGCCTCGGCGTCGGGTTGGTCGTACACCGAGTGCAGCAGCGCCTTGACCCAGCCCCACTGAGACTTCGGGGTGGCGGCCATCAGGTTCGCGGCGTAGTGGGTGCGGCACCGCTGCCAGGCCGCGTTCGGCAGGGTCGCCCCGATGGCCTCGACCAGGCCGGTGTGCGCGTCGGAGGTGACCAGCGCGACCCCGGACAGTCCGCGGGCGACCAGGTCCCGGAAGAACGCCAGCCAGCCGGCACCGGATTCTGTTGTGGCGCACTGGATTCCGAGAACCTCTCGATAGCCGTCGGCGTTGACGCCGGTCGCGACCATGACCGCAACCTTGACGACCCGCCCATTCTCGCGGACCTTCATCGTCAACGCGTCGGCGGCGACGAACGTGTACGGGCCCTCGTGGAGCGGGCGGCTCCGGAACGCGGCGACCTGCTCGTCGAGGTCGGCGGCCATCACCGAAACCTGCGACTTGGACAGGCCGGTAATCCCCAGGGAACGCACCAACCGGTCCATCCGGCGGGTGGAGACCCCGAGCAGGTAGCAGGTCGCGACCACCGTGGTCAACGCGGCCTCGGCCCGGCGATGCCGCTCCAGCAGCCAGTCCGGGAAGAAGCTGCCCTCGCGGAGCTTGGGAATCGCCACACCGATGGTGCCGGCGCGAGTGTCCAGGTCCCGATGCCGGTACCCGTTGCGGCGGTTGGTCCGCTCAGGGTCCCGGGCGCCGTACTCGGCGCCGCACACGCTGTCGGCCTGCGCCGACAACAAGGCGTTGATGAACGTCGTCAACAGCTCCCGCATCAGGTCCGGGCTGGCCTGAGCCAGCTGCTCATGCAAGGAGACGTCAGGGTCGATACTGAGGGTCGCGGTCATCGCAGTGTCCTTCTTCGAGTCGGTTGTCAGAGATCACTCGAAGGATCACGCGGTGACCGCACCTACGTCAGCAGGACACGCTCACCGGGATCGTCGTACACCAAGGCTATGGACTCAACTGTGTCAACGGCGAGCGATTTTGAGATTTACTCGGAAGTATGAGACGGCGTGTGGCCTTGGCCGTTATGTGGCGGGGTTCTGTCGCCGCTTCGTGAGTTCCCTGATGATCGGGCGAATCGTCCCGTGGGTCGATCCCCAACTGACACAGCCTCGTTCGCACGCTTAGCGACTCCGGGCTGCGTAAAACCACTTCAGTCCTCGCTGTATAGTTCAGCGCATGCTGACCATTGCTTCTCGCCTGGACGTGATGAACCGGTTGGGCCGCGCGCTGGCCGACCCGACCAGGTCCCGGATCATCCTGACGCTGCTCGACCGGCCGGCCTACCCGGCAGAGCTGGCCCGCGATCTGGACCTCACACGCTCCAACGTGTCCAATCATCTGGCGTGCCTGCGCGACTGCGGCATCGTTGCTGCCGAACCCGAGGGCCGCAAGACGCGCTACGAGATCGCCGATCCCCACCTGACGCAGGCGCTGACCGCCCTGGTTGACGTCACCCTCGCGGTTGACGAGAACGCCCCGTGCATCGATCCTGCCTGCTCGGTGCACGGATGCGACGCAGCAGAGGCGGGCGCGTGATCCTGGCTGCGGTCCTGCAGGCAATCGGCCTGTTCATCGCGACCAACATCGACGACATCATCGTGCTCTCCTTGTTCTTCGCCCGCGGCGCGGGCCAACGCGGGACGACCACCCGCATCTTGGTCGGCCAGTACGTGGGGTTCGCCTGCATCCTCGGTGCCGCTGTGCTGGTGACTATCGGAGCCGGAGCATTCCTGCCCTCAGCAGCTATCCCGTACTTCGGGCTCATCCCCCTGGCCCTCGGTCTCTGGGCTGCATGGCAAGCCTGGCGCGGAGACGATGACGACGATGACGCCAAGGTCACGGGCACGAAGGTCAGCGCGTGGACCGTCGCAGGAGTCACCTTCGCCAACGGCGGAGACAACATCGGCGTCTATGTCCCCGTCTTCCTCAGCGTGGAACCCATCGCAGTGGTCGCCTACTGCCTCGTCTTCCTCGCGCTCGTCGCGGTCCTGGTCGTAGTCGCCAAGTTCGTTGCCACCCGGCCGCCGATCGCTGAAGTCCTCGAGCGCTGGGAACACATCCTGTTCCCCATCGTCCTGATCGGCCTCGGCATCGTCATCCTCGTCAGCGGAGGAGCGTTCGGTCTCTGACGGAGCCAAAGCGAACGAGAGAGGTCGCCAGGCTCGACGCTCCGGTATAGGGATCCCTGTGCGGGTTCATGCTGCGCAGCAGGAGAGTTTGGTGATGTCGGTGGTGAAGGTTTGGGCGGTGAGTTTGAGGCCTTCGGCCATGGTCAGGTAGGGGCTCCAGAGGTTGGCGACCTGGTCGGTGGTCATGCCGGCCTCGAGGATGTAGACGCCGGCGGCGGCGAGGTCACCGGCGTCCTGGGCGAGGGCGGTGATGCCGATGATGCGGCCGGTGTCGGCGTCGGTGACGATCTTGATGAGCCCGCGGGTGTCACGGTTGACGATGGCGCGCGGGACGTGCGCCAGGGGCAGGACGCGGCTGTCGCAGCGGATCCCGGCAGTGCGGGCCTGCTGGTCGGTCATTCCGACGGAGGCCAGGGCGGGGCTGGTGAACACGACCCGGGGCAGGTGGCGGTAGTCGACCTCCCGGCCGGCTCCGGTGAGGGCGTTGTCGGCGACCAGGGCGCCGTGGGCCGCGGCGACGTACACGAACTGCGGGTGGGCGGTGACGTCACCCGCGGCCCAGATCCGCGGGTTCGTGGTGCGCAGGTGGCTGTCGATGATGACCTCGCCGCGCTTGCCGGCGCGCACGCCGATGGTGTCGAGGCCGAGCGTGCCGGTGACCGGGCGGCGGCCGGTGGCAACGAGGAGCTCGGCCGCGCGGAGCTCGTGTGAGCCGTCGGCGGTGGTGGCGGTGACCGTGACCTCGCCGGTGGCCGGGGCGCGGCGCACCGCGGTGGGCACCGCGCCGCGGATGATCTCGATGCCTTCGTCGGCGAGGATTTCTTCCAGGGCGGTGGCGGCCTCGGGTTCCTCGTGGGAGGCCAGCCGTGAGCGGACGAGCATGGTGACCTGGGCACCGAGGCGGGAGAAGAGCTGGGCCTGCTCCATGGCGACGTAGCCGCCGCCGATGACCAGCAGCGACTCCGGGACGTGGTCCAGCTCCATCGCGGTCGTCGAGGTCAGATAACCGGCCTCCTGCAGGCCGGGGACCGGCGGCGCCCAGGGCGTGGAGCCGGTAGCGATGAGGTGGTGCGCGGCCCGGACGGTTTCCGCCGTGCCGTCCGGGCCGGTCACGCGGAGTGCCGGCTCAGTCGGTGTGCCGACGAAGGTGGCCTCGCCGGGGTGGAGGGCCCACCCGTACTCGGCGGCCAGGGCCGCGTACTTCTCGCTGCGCAGCGATCCGACGAGCTTGTCCTTGCCGGCGACCATGGCGGGCATGTCGACCGGTGGGGCGTCGGGGAGTGGCAGACCGGGGAACCGGGCGGCGTCGAGTGTGACGTGGCGGGCCTCGGCGGCCGCGAGCAGGGCTTTGGAGGGCACACACCCGGTGTTCACGCAGGTACCGCCGATGGTGCCGCGCTCGATCATCACCACCCGCTTGCCCAGGGTGGTGGCGCGGATCGCGGCCGCGAACGCCGCCCCACCGGACCCGATCACTGCCAGGTCATACGACCTGCCCTTGTCCGTTGCCGTCATAAGTCCTCCCTTGTTGCCGCGCCTCAGGACCAGGATCGACCTTCCAGTGCACTGGAAGGTCAAGGCAGAATGAGTGGCATGCGGATCGGTGAGGTGGCTCAGGCGTCGGGCACGACAGCTAAGACCCTGCGGTACTACGAGGACGTCGGACTCCTCCCCGACCCCGACCGCAGCCCGGCGGGGTACCGGGACTACGGCCCCGAGGTGCTCGACCGGCTGCACTTCATCCGCCGGGGCCAAGCCGCCGGGCTGACCCTGGCCCAGATCGGCCAGGTGCTGGCCATCCGAGACCGGGGCCAGGCCCCCTGCCAGCACGTCACCGACCTGCTCGACACCCGCCTCGCGGTCATCGACCGGCAGCTCGCCGAGCTCGCGCAGCTACGCACCACGATCGCCATCCTGCGCGAGCACGCCACCACCGGCGACCCGGCCACATGCTCCCCCGAGGACGTCTGCCGCTACCTGTGACCCGCGAAGGTCACCGGCCCGTGGCACCATCGCGACATGGCCGATGACACCCAGCAACGATGCTCGTGCTGCGGCCGCCAGCGGCCACGAAGGTCGCTCCACGCACTCGGGAGCGAACCGGCCTACATCTGCCGAAGGTGCGCGCTCTGGGTCGCCCTTCACATCGCTCGCGACTGAACGACTCCGCCCGCAACGCGGGCACGCCGCCGGCCGCGGCGAACATCGTCGGATGGTGCGCGAAGGAACCAAAGGGCGCGAATGACGACCAATCATCACGCCGCCAGCGCGATCGCGGGCGCCCGTTGCCGCACTCCTCATCCGACGGTCTGAGCTCCACCGCCTGGCAGCGGTCCGAAGCCTGGAGAGGGCATCGGAGCCGGACGGGACCCCCTAACGCTCAGTGGTCCGCCCTCGCAGCGGTTGCGGTCGGTCCAGTTGTCCGTCCCGTAGGAGGAACCCGTTGCGGAGGCGGTGCAGGTCATCGGCGGAAACCCACGCCCGAATGTTCGCAAGACCGCCCGAGAAGGGTTGTCCGGTGACGGTGCGTCATATGGGACGGCCTGTCGTCCCGTAAACGAACGATTCCGCTACAGCGATGACGAGGGTGCGTTGCCCTGTCCAGGATGCTTGACGCTTCGCGGCTCTCAACCCACGGCGTTTGTAGCGGAACTCAGTGCCGGATTCTATGGCTCGATACTTCCAGTGCTGGATGAGTATCGCTACAGTCAGTACCGTGGGGCATCTGCTGGGTTATGCGCGTGTGTCGAGGACTGATCAGGACGCTGCGCTGCAGGTCGATGCGCTGACTGCCGCGGGGTGTTACCGGGTCTTCGTCGACACGATCTCTGGCTCCCTGGATCACCGTCCCGAGCTGACGAAGCTGATGGGCCAGTTGCGCCCGGGGGACACGCTGGTGGTGTGGCGGCTGGACCGGTTGGGTCGCTCGATCCGGCATCTTATCGACCAGCTGCAGATCTTGTCCGAGCAGGGCGTGGGGTTCCGCTCCTTGCAGGAGACGATCGACACGACCTCCTCGGGCGGGCGGCTGGTGTTCCACGTCTTCGCCGCGCTGGCCGAGTTCGAACGTGACCTGATCCGTGAGCGCACCAACGCAGGACTGGCCGCCGCCCGGGCCCGTGGCCGCAAAGGCGGGCGACCGCCCGCACTGTCGCCGGACCAGGTCAAGGCGGCCCGTCGGATGTATGAGCAGAATGAGATGACGGTGGCGAAGATCGGTGCGGTCCTGGGCGTCAGCCGCGCCACCATCTACCGCGCGCTCAACCGCCAAAGTGTCCCAGTGGTCGAACCACGACAGTCGAGAAGCGCCGTGTAGGTCATGGACGCGGCCGGGCGCTGGCAGATCCTCAGGCTTCACGTCGAGGACCAGATCCCGCTCGCCGCCCTGGCCCGGGACACCGGTGTCGGGCTGCGCACCCTGGAGCGCTGGCACGCCCGCTACCGCACCGAGGGGTACACGGGCCTCGGTACGCGAAGACGCGCTGATGCCGGCAGCCATCACCTGCCCTCCGAGCTCGTGTCCTTGATCGAGGGGCTGGCATTGAGCAAGCCCCGCCCGACGATCATCACCATCCACCGCAAGATCAGCGCCATCTGCGAGGAGGGGGGATGGCCGGCGCCCTCCTATGGCGTGGTGCGCGCGATCATCGCCGACCTCGACCCGGGCATGGTCACCCTTGCCCTGGAAGGGCCGACGTCGTATCGCGACAAGTACGAACTGGCGCTGCGACGGCAGGCCGAGCACCCCAATGCGATGTGGCAGGCCGACCACACGATGCTCGACATCCTCGTGGTGGGCACCGACGGCAAGCCTGCCCGGCCATGGCTGACCACGATCATCGATGACCACTCCCGGGCGATCTGCGGTTACACCGTCTTCCTCGGCGCGCCCTCGGCGATGAACACCGCCTTGGCGCTGCGCCAGGCGATCTGGCACAAGGCCGTCCTCTCCTGGCCGATGTGCGGCCTGCCCGATGTGCTCTACGTCGATCACGGCAGCGACTTCATCAGCAACCAACTCACCGGCACAGCCGTGGACCTGCATATCCGGCTCATCCACTCTGCTGTCGCTCGTCCTCAGGGTCGCGGCAAGGTGGAGAGGATCTTCGGGACCGTGAACACCGAGCTGCTGGCTGGTCTGCCTGGGTACATCGCCGAGGGCCACCCCTGGCCAACGCCAAAGCTGTCCCTGGCTGAGCTCGACGCTGCGCTGGAGGAGTTCGTGATCACCTACAACGACCGGACTCACAGCGAGCTCGGCACCTCCCCGCGCGCTGCCTGGATCGCCGATGGCTGGCTACCGCGCATGCCGGAGAGCCTGGAGGACCTCGACGGGCTGCTGCTCACCGTCGCCCAGACCAGGGTGGTGCGCCGCGATGGCATCCACTTCCAGGGCCTGCGCTACATCTCCCCGACCCTGGCTGGCTATGTCGGCCGGGCGGTCGTGATCCGTTACGACCCCAGGGACATCACCGAGATCCGCGTGTTCGACCACGAGGAGTTCGTCTGTAAGGCCATCAACCAGGACCACCACGACCAGAAGGTCAGCCTCAAGGAGGTCCAGGCCTCCCGCAACGCCCGGCGCCGGGCGTTGCGGGAGGGCATCAACGAGCGGATCGCCGTCGTGGCCACCCACACCACCGAAACGCCACCAGCGACCGAGGCGCCGCCACCGGCGCCACGGCGGAAGTTGAAGGTTTACAGAGAGGACCTAAGGTGAGTCAGCGCTTCATCGTGACCAAAGAACACCGCCGCTTCACCGAGTTCGCCGACGCCGTGCGGCGCGGGCACACCATCGGCCTGTGCTTTGGCCCAGCCGGCGTGGGCAAGACGCTCTCCGCGCGCCGCTACGCCCGCTGGGACAAGGTCCACGACCTGCTGACCTACTGGGGACCGCGCTCCGACAGTGACGCGCAGGTCTACGCTGCGCTGGCCAAGAGCCGCACCGTGCTCTACACCCCCAGCGTGCTGACCACGCCACGAGCCTTGAAGGACGAACTCGACCAGGTCATCACCCGCACCAACATCTGCATCGAGCAGCACCTCGCGCCGGCCGGGCAGGTCACGCCAGAGACGCGCGGATGGCGCCACAGCAGGAACTACGTGGAGCTGGTCATCGTCGATGAGTCCGAACGCCTCCGCCCCACCGCAATGGAACTGCTGCGCGATCGCTACGACCGAGAAAACCTTGCCCTCATCCTGATCGGCATGCCCGGTCTAGAGAAGCAGTTCAGCCACTATCCCCAGTTCTACAGCCGCGTCGGCTTCGCCCACCAGTACCGGCCCCTGGGCAAGGAGGAACTGCTCTTCGTCCTGCAACGGCATTGGCGCGCCCTCGGTAAGATCCTCGACCCAGAGGACTTCACCGACGCCCAAGCCATCGCCGCCATCGCCCGGATCACCCGAGGTAACTTCCGGCTTCTGGAACGACTCTTCCCCCAGATCGAGCGCGTCCTGAAGATCAACGAACTCGACACCATCACCAACGACGTCATCGAAGCCGCCGCCAGCACTCTCGTCATCGGCGTCAGTTGACCGGGGCCCGCCACATATCACCTACAGAACCCCGCCATTTAACGGCGCAAGCCACACTTTGTCGTCACCGAGTCCCGCAAGACCGTATTCGTGGGGCTGTACCAGGTCGACCGGCGGGAGGTTTGCCCGCCGGGCAGTCTTGACCCGATGTTGAGGCACGACATTTCGGGATTCCACAGGTATGCGATGCATCCGCTCGAAGCCTTGGCTGAGTACCAAGACAAAGTGGTTATCGACTGGGGTCCCGGTACGCGCGCCTGGGTCCAACTCGCCAGGAACCAGGCGAAGCCCGTGACCGAGATCGCGCAGCAGTACGAACCACCCTTCCCTGGTTTCCGCTCATTCGTCCGACCGGTAGACGCGATCTCCTCTCTACCTGATGGGTGGAAGCAGGTGCTCCGCAGTGTCAAGGGCGTCTATGTACTTGTTGATCGTGACTCTGGCCACCAGTACGTCGGCTCGGCTAAGGGCGCGGAAAGCCTCCTGGGGCGCTGGGCTAGCTACGCCGCTGGCGGCGACGGCGGGGACGTAGCGTTGCGAGCTGCGGCCAGACAGGGCTTGCGCCACTACCAGGTGTCGGTCCTCGAAGTCGTCGACACCAACACTCCCGATGAAACGATCGAGCAGATCGAGTCCTATTGGAAGAAAAAGCTCCTGACCCGAAAGTTTGGCCTGAACCGCAACTAGGGCTGACTGACCCCACACCTGCCACACTCGCCAGGTGTCGCAAGGATTGGTTCTCTCTGTTCTTCAGCGGGTCGTCGGCTCCAACCTGGTCGGGCTCTATCTGTTCGGCTCCGCTGTGGATGGCGGGCTGCGGCCAGCAAGCGATCTTGACTTCCTCGCCGTGGTGGATCGATCGCTGGACGACGGCGAGCGCTTGGACCTTGCCCGAGCGCTCAGCGCGATCTCGGGGCGACGGGCCGGGGGCCGATCGTTGGAGGTCGTGGTGGTCGTGGCCGATCGGCTCCGACCCTGGACCTATCCGCCAATGCCTGACTTCCTGTATGGCGACTGGTTGCGGGATCAGCTCGTCGCCAAGCCGGGTCCCCCCGTGGCCAACGCGACTCTCGCCATTGATCTGCACCAGGCGCTCTCGACCGGGATGGTTCTCCTCGGAGAGCCGCTCAGCGCTCACCTCGACCCAGTGCCGGCGGACGATCTGGTCCGCGCAAGCATGGACGGCGTTGACTCCCTCCTCGACAATCTGCCGGACGACACGCGCAACGTCTTGCTGACTCTCGCCCGCGCCTGGCACACCTGCGTCACGGGGCAGCTGGCGCCCAAGGACGTGGCGGCGGACTGGGCGCTCCCCCGGCTCCCCATACAGTTGCGCGCTCCGCTGGCTCATGCCCGCCACCTCTACCTCACCTGCACCTACGCCGACGAGACCTGGCCGAAAGACGTCCGCGATCTCGCGGCGCCGCTGGCCGCCTACGCCGCCCGGGCGATTCGCGCAGAGGCTGGGCAGCCTCCGGGACGTGATGGCTGGTGTTTTCCGGTCCCCTTGGGCCGGGCGGACACCGTGGTCTTCGAGATCACGGCCGACGATCCGCCGGAGATCGTGCCGATGGTTAATGGCTGTTCGCTTATCGACCTCGTGGCCGACTTCGAGACGTCGCGAGGCTGGGAGCTGGCGGGCGACTACTCCGGCCTCGTTCCTGCATCCTTCCGCTTCGGCGACCTCACGCGGTACTACCTGGGGCGCGCCGCGAGGCAATGGCCGGAGCCGGGCCGCGCCTGGCTCCTCGGCTGCGACTGCGGCGAAGTCGGGTGCTGGCCCTTGGACGCGCGCATCGAGGTGACCGACGATCTGGTCATGTGGCAGGACTTCCAACAGCCACACCGACCGGAGCGCGATTACCGCTCGTTCGGACCCTTCGTGTTCGGCAGGAAGGAGTATGACCGTGCGGTTGCGGATGCCGTGGCCGCGCTCGGCGCGGACCGCCGCTGAGCCGGCCACCAACAGCCAGTCCCGACCGACTACAGGTATGCCGCCCGCCAAGGGTGCGTTGAGCCTGCAGCGAGCGCCGCGCACGGCATACCTGTAGCCCGCCGGCCCGACGCGAGTAGAATCCTCCAGAGAGTAGGATTTGGCCATGTCATCGCAACCCGTCGAGAAGCACTCGATCACCATGCCTGCCGAGACATCGCAAGGCGTCAGGTCTCGCGTCGGCGCACGGGGCTTCTCCGGCTATGTCGCGACGGCTGTCGCCCGGCAATTGGAACGCGACGCACTCGACGAACTCATCGCACAGATGGAGGCAGAGCATGGCCCCGTCGATGAAGACCAGGTTGCCGGGATCATGCAGCGGCTGATGGCGTGATCGCCAAGCCGCATAGCCTTCTGCTCGACTCCGACGCCCTTTCCGCGCTCGCGGCGGGCGGGCAGCGTATGCAGGCATGGGCCACCGTTGCACGGCGCACTGATTCGGTGTTCTATGCATCGACGCTCACCCTCGCCGAAGTCACCGACGGCTCCCCACGAGACGCGAATGTGCGTCGCGTCGTCAAAGCGATCCGCATCGCCGAGGTCACGCAGGACGTGGGCTACCTCGCGGGCAGCCTCCGAGCACACGCGGGCGCCGCGCGACGGAAGGTTCGCGATCTCACGGTCGATGCGGTGGTGGCCGCGACGGCACTCACGCTCCCCGGACCAACCGTCGTGATCACCTCAGATCCGAGCGATCTCCGGCTCCTCCTCGACGGGACGGCGATTGGCATAGAGGCGATCTGACCCGCACACAACACGCGATGTGGTTGGGTCGATGAGGTGTTCGAGCCTTGCGGTCATGATTCGGCACCATGATGGTGGCGTGGGTATGGAGCAGCGGGCCGCCGCGTTCTGGGAGCGGCACGCCTCGGGCTATGACGAGGCGTCAGCTTTCGTTGAACGTCGCTGGATGTCGCGCGCGCGGGCCTGGGTGGTCGAACGGGCCGTCGGCGAGACCTTGGAGGTCTGCATCGGGACCGGAGCCAACCTGCCGCTCTATCCCAATAGCGTTCGGCTCACCGGGCTCGACTGGAGTCCAGGGATGCTGGCGGAGGCACGCGCCAAGGCCGCAGAACTCGGTCGACGGGCAGACTTTCGGCAAGGAGATGCCGCCGAATTGCCATTCCCCGACAACACTTTTGATTCCGTCGTGTGCACCTTCGGCCTATGCTGCGTGCCCCGCTACGAACGCGCGATCGCCGAAATGGCCCGAGTCCTCCAACCGGACGGCCGGCTCCTGCTCGCGGACCACGTCCCCTCCACGCGTATGCCGATCCGCCTCGCCCAGCGCGTGATCGAGTCCGTCAGTAGCCGGCTCGTCGGCGAGCACTTCACTCGCCGACCGGCCGCACTGCTGCCGGCATACGGCCTGAGCATCGTCGACACCCGTCGCGAAAGCGCCGGCATCTTTGAGGTCGTGCACGCGACCCACTGAGCGTTGCGAGAATGGTCGCGTGGGAGAGCGACCGGACGTGCCCGACTGGATGCTCGACACCCTTCGCGCCGCCACCGCCGTATTGCCGAAGTGCCGCGAAGAACGGGCCTGGGTGGGGACGCGCTGGCGGGTCGGGCAGGCAACCATCGCGCACCTCTTCGGCGGCGAGGACGGCCTGTTCCGGATCACATTGCGCGGTGACCCGGACGACGTCGCCGCGTTCAGCCACCTCAGACCGCCCTACTTCAAAAGTGACTGGGGCAGCAAGGTCATCGGCATGATGCTCGACGAGGCCACCGAATGGGGCGAGGTCGCGGAGATGGTGACAATCTCCTATTGCATCCAGGCGCCGCGTCATCTCGCCGACCGCGTCGACCCCCCGACGATCTGAGCGCTCACGCGTACTGCCGGGCGATGGCCGCCGCATGATCGACATACCCACCGCCGAAAAGCACGGCATGCAACATCACCGGGTGGAGTTGGTGCAGCGCCACCCGCTCCCGCCAGCCGTCGGCGAGCGGCGAGGCCTCCGCATATGCCGCGATGATGCGCTCGAGGTGGCGCGCCGAACAGCGCCAACATCGCGAGGTCGGTCTCCCGGTGCCCACCATGGGCCGCCGGGTCGATGAGCACCGCGCCGGCTTGGGTCCACAAGACATTCCCAGACCACAGGTCGCCGTGCAGGCGCGCCGGCGGCTGGTTGTCGTCGAACTCCCCGTCGCCGAGCCGATCCGCCACCGCCTCGAAGACCCCACCAGCGGACCCAGCCCACAGTCCCCGCGTCCGTCCCAGCCGCACGGTATGCCGAATCCGCTGCTCCCCGAAGAAGATTCCCCACGATGGCGTCGGGTCGAGCGGCAGGGGCAACGGATCGTCAGCCGGCCCCAGGAAGCCGGGCCCGGTCCACCCCTGCGGTGCCATTCCGTATGCCCCGGCCCCCGCCCCGTGCGTCACCGCGAGCCCGCGTCCGAAGTCTTCCGCCTGTGCGGGTGTCGGTTGACAGGGCGCAAACCTCTCCAGGTCGAGGTGACGATCACCGACCTCCAGGACCTCGACCACCCGGACACCCCCTGCCGGTGTGGCCTGCGCGAGCCAGCGCAGGCCGGCGGCCTCCCAGGCGGCATAATCACGCGGCGCCGATGAGGGAATTGCCTTGCGGTAGAACGCCACGTCGCTCCTACGGAGAGTCCGGACGGACAAGCGGCGGATTCAGGACAGCGAGCGATCCGCGGCGGTAGAGCTGCGCCGGCCGCCCGCCGTCGACATTGGTGCTGTGGCCGGTCGGCACGATAAAGCCGGGGGCCCCGGTGACCTTGCGGTGGAAATTGCGCGCGTCGAGCGCCTGACCCCAGACAGCCTCGTAGACCGCCCGCAGCTGCCCGACGGTGAACTCGGGCGCGCAGAAGGCGGTGGCGAGCGGGGTGTATTCCAACTTCGCCCGGGCGCGCTCGATGCCGTCGGCGAGGATGTTCGCGTGGTCGAAGGCGAGGTTGCGGCCGAGCGCCTCCGTCGCCTCAACCCACACGGCATGAGCGGCATCGCCACCGGCAACCGGCTCCGGCAGGTCGGGCGCGAGGGCGAGCCACGCGACCGAAACCGTGCGCATCCGCGGATCCCGCTGCGGCGCACCATAACTCGCCAGCTGCTCGAGGTGGACCCCAGCGGTCACGCCCGTCTCCTCCCCCAATTCTCGGTATGCCGCGCTCTCCAGATCCTCGGTCGGACGCACGAAGCCACCGGGCAGCGCGAGCCGCCCGGCATACGGCTGCTCGCCCCGCTCGACCAACAAGACGAGAAGGCGCCCAGCGCGCACCGTCAGGATCACGAGATCGACGGTGACGGCAAAGGGCGGATGACTCGGCATACGCCGACCCTAACGCACTAGCCGTCAACTTGACGATAAGGGCGAAGGCGTTTTATCGTCACACTGACGATAAAATCCAGAGGAGGACGTCATGGCAACCATCAGCACCCTTCCCTTCGTCCGGCACCTGCGGGCGGGCGAGGCCAGTCACATCCGGCATCTCGTCGGTGGCACGCCGAAACACTCCGGCGCCGGCGCCGCGTTTTGGTTCCGACCGATGACCGCCGTCATCAGCCAGATCCCGGTCGATGACCGCGAACGGCCGATCCTTATCCAGGTCCGCACGACCGACCTGCAGCAGGTCGCGGTGCCTGGAGTCGTCACCTACCGCGTCGTCGACCCGGACCTCGCCGCCACCCGCGTCGACTTCTCGATCGACCTCGGCACCGGCGGCTGGACCCAGACCCCGCTGGAGACCATGGGCGCCGTCGTCCACGGCGCCGCCGTCGAAGCGGTCACCACAGCACTCGCCGGCCTCGACCTTCGCGCGGCCCTGACCGCGGACCTCGGGGCGCTGGGCAACCAGGTCACCACTCAGTTGGCCAGTGACCCGCGCCTGACCAGCCTCGGCATCGCCATCATCGGCATCCGGTTCGCGCTGCTGCGGCCAGAGCCCGACGTCGAGCGCGCTCTGCAAACCCCAGCTCGCGAAGCGATCCAGCAGGATGCGGACCGCGCGACCTTCGAGCGGCGGGCGCTCGCGGTCGAGAAGGAGGCGGCCATCGGGGAGAACGAGCTCGCCAACCAGGTCGAACTGGCCCGGCGCCGCGAACAACTCATCGCCCAAGAGGGCGCCAACGACCGCCGGCGCGCGGAGGAGGCCGCCCTCGCCGCAGCCCTCGCGACGCAGTCCGAGGCCGACCGCACCCGGGCTCTCGCGGACGCCCAGGCCGACAGCGAGCGCGCCGTCGGGCAGGCTGCGGCCGAGGTCGAGCGGGCTCGCGTCGAGGCGTATGCCGAGGTCCCCCGCGACCTGTTGCTCGCCCTCGCCGTCCGCCAGGCCGCCGAGAACCTGCCCGCGATCGACCACCTGGTCATCACGCCGGATCTGCTGCAGGGCCTGCTCGCTCAGCTGACGGGCCCGCGAGCCGAGGTCCGGTGACCAGCATGGCGACACCTCGGGTCGTGCTGGTCACCCGGCGCACGGAGTATGACGAGCTGATCGCTCGCCACGGAACGCGCGGCCAGGCGGACTTCTTCCTCCGCAGCCGCGGCCAATCCCTAGACGTCCTACTCGCCCGCCATCACGCCCTGGATGCGGCGCGGCACGCTGTGCTCGCCGCGATCCCGGTGCAGTGGCGGCGCGGGCAGGCCGAGCGGGACGAACTCGCGCGATTCGTCTTCGGGCCCGACGACATCGTCGTCGCCATCGGCCAGGACGGCCTGGTGGCCAATGTCGCGAAATATCTTGACGGACAGCCGGTTATCGGCGTCAATCCGATGGGTGGCGGCGGCGCCCTCGTTCCGCACCCGTGCGCGGCCGTCGCCGACCTGCTCGCCGACATCGCCGGCGGGCGGGCGGCATACCTCGACAGGGCAATGGTGGAGGCGCGCACGGACGACGGACAGCAACTGCGGGCGCTCAACGAGATCTTCGTGGGCCATGCGAGCCACCAATCGGCACGCTATGACCTGAGCGTCGGGGCAACGCAGGAGAGTCAGTCGTCGTCGGGCGTCATCGCGGGCACCGGCACCGGCGCGAGCGGCTGGTGCGCCTCCATCCAGCGCGCCGTCGCGCCGGACCTCCCCCTGCCCGCTCCCGCTGACCGGTCGCTGGCGTGGTTCGTCCGCGAGGCCTGGCCCTCCGCCAGCACGGGGACGGCGCTGGCATACGGCATCTTGGGCCGGTCTGAGGCGCTCTGCGCGACGGCCCGGTCCGAGGAACTCGTCATCTTTGGCGACGGTATCGAGAGTGACCGGCTCCTGCTCTCGTGGGGTCAGGGCGTGCGAATCAGCCTGTCCGAGAGCGTTCTTCGCACGGTCAAGTGACCCGGACCTCAGACTATTCGGAGCCCCAGACTCCCGCTTCCGCGTCGCGTTTGCGCAGCAGCGCCTCGGCATGTCGCCGGTGGAGGTGCTCCCGGACTTCACCGGGGGTGTACGTGCGCCGCCGACGCTCGCGCCGGGCCACAACAACACCGGTCGCCGCGACGCCGAGCACCGCGGAGACCCCGAGCAGCTTGCGGAGCCGGTTGTTTTGCAGCGGGCCGCGCGTCATAGCCAGCACCCTAGGCCACGGCCAGGCGGCAGACTGGGGCCGTGATGAGCACGCCACTGCCCCTCCAGGAGGCACTTGATCTGGCCCGGACTGGCGATCTGTGGATCTTTCGCGGCACAAGTGCGGTGGATCGAGTCATGCACGCGGCCACCAACAGTCCCGTGAATCATGTCGGCATGGCACTCGTCCTCGACGATCTCCCACCCCTGATCTGGCACGCGGAGCTCGCGCGCTCGCTCGTCGATCACTGGTCGGGTGATCACCATCGGGGGGCCCAATTGCACGACCTGGGTGCTGCGGTCCGGCAGTGGCAGGTGAAGTACGGACAGCGGGCTTATCTGCGTCAACTCTCACCGGCCGCCGGGACCCCGGAAGAAGACGCCGCACTGCTCACGATCGCCCGACTCAATGGAGTCTCCTTCCCCTCCACGGCACGCCTCGCGGGCCGCTGGTTGACCGGCCGAGATGGCTACCTGTCGCAGCGCCGAGCCCGGCGCGAGCGGGTGCGTCCGGAGACGGCATACTGCGCCGAAGTCGTCGCAAAATGCTTGGTGGACATGGGCATTCTGCTTCCCGAGGCGCCCGCGAACTGGTATGACCCCGGCCGCTTCTGGAGCGGAGACCACCTCCCGATGGCACCGGGCTGGTCGTATGCGGGTGAGGTCGCGATCTCCCCAGATCCGGTCGCGAGCCGTACGCCCTGACTCGGCCAGCTCCGGATGGATGTGACGACGTCACCCACGGCCCTCGACCCCCTCAAGTCAACTCATCACCAGTACCACGTGGAGGGTGCGCGGGCCGTGGACGCCTTCGACGCGCTCCAGCTCGATATCGCTCGTCGCGGAGGGCCCGCTGATCCACGTCATCGGGCGAGTCGGGTCGAGGCGGCTCAGCGCGTCCTGAACGTCCGGGACCACTTGGTCCTCGGTCACGATGCAGACGTGCAGATCCGGAACGAGCGACAGTGCCCGCCGTCCTTGGTCCGGTCCATGGTCGAGAACGATGGTCCCCGTCTCGGCGATCCCGACGGCCGCGCGGGTGACGACCGCGTCGATCTCATCGAGATCGGTCGCGGTGAGAGCGTGGTCGGGGACGACTCGCTCCCCGAGGTCGAGCCCGAGTTCGTCGGGGACGACGACCCGCCCGGCGTGACCCAGCGCTTCCCGGACATATGCCGCGAGGTCGCCCGAGCGGCATACGTCCACCGTCGTGCGGTAGTCCCGCACGCGGTCGACAAAGCATTGGAGGAGCGCGTCGTCCGAGAGGGGCGGTGGCGCGGCGTGCGTCTGCTCTTGTGGTGAGTGCGGTTGCGGCGCAATGCCTTCCGGACCTGAATCACCCGCCGCGCCCGCCCGCGCCCACCATTGACGGAAGGATGCCACAATCGCGTGCTGGTGCCGCACACACCCGGCGCAGGACCCGCTGGGGGTGACGATCGCGTCATACCCCTCGAAGGCCCCCGCGAACGCCCGCACGGCCGAGATCGCCTGTCTCGGGGAACATCGCATCGTTGACGCAGGTCACCATCAGAGCAAGTCGCACGCTCCACATACTGCCGCCAATCACGCAGTGCACGGGGACGTGACTGTCACCGGCATCCCACCGCCCACACGATCAACGCTGCACATCCGCCGACCCGGTCCCGTCCGTCACCCTCCCCCGAGGACAATGGCAGGGATGGGGACTCGTCGGATGGGACACCAATGAAGTCGCGAGAAGCCGCCGACCTCGGCCGGTTCGCCGGCATCGAGTTGCGCCACGCGACCACGCTCGTGCACGGCGTGCATTCTGGGATCAGCGACACGATTCACCGCGCTGTTCAAGCCGCCGTTGGACCGGCTGCCCTTCCGGTCCAGATCATCGCCGATGCGGTGACCTCGACCGCGTACACGGCCACTGGGTTCGGCCTCGACGCCGGGTCGCGGGTCGCGGGATGGATTGCTGGACAACGACTTCGGAGCCGAGGTGACGAAGCGCCAAGCATCCACGACGCCCCGCGAGGACACCAGGCGCTTGCCTTCGGACTGGGGATCCGCGGGGACGCGATCCACGCCCATACGCCGAGCATCAGCCCAGCCATGCAGGTGCGTTCCGGCGGTCGCCGCGTGGACCTGACCCCGGAGGGGGTCGGCGCGGCATACGGCCAAATTGGTGACCAGATCGCCGTCTTCCTGCACGGGCTGTGCGGGACCGAAGCCGCCTGGCAGTGGCGGGGCAACCCCCAGACGCCCTATGCCGCGCGGCTCGCCACCGATCTCGGCCTCACTCCGGTGACGGTGCGCTACAACACCGGCTTGCGGATCTCCGAGAACGGCCAGGCGCTCGTGGCCCTCCTCGACAGCCTGCACTCGGCGTGGCCGGTGCCGCTCACGAAAATCGTCCTCATCGGCCATTCGATGGGCGGTCTCGTCGTGCACAGCGCCCTGGCTCAAGCCCCGGACGACGCGGCGTGGCTGCCGCTCGTGACCGACTCGGTGTCGCTTGGCGCGCCCCATCACGGGTCGCCGGTCGCCCGCGGCGTGCGCCACGCCGCCGACACCTTGACCGAAACCACGCGTGGACGTCGGATCGGCGCCTACCTCGCCCAACGGAGCCTGGGCGTGCGTGACCTGGAGTACGGCAATGTCGTCCCGGCCGATTGGCAGGACGCTGGCTCGACGGACACGAGCGACCGGCGGACCCATCCGCCGGATCGAACCGGCATCCGCCACCACGCCATCGTCGCGGTGCTTGGCCGGCGCCCTGCACAGCTGGGTGCGGGCGTGGGCGACCTGCTCGTCCCGCTCGACTCCGCGCGCCACCTCGCCACGGCCACGCACCCGAGTCGGTTCGCCGACGAGGACGTCACGGTCGTGACCGGCCTGGATCACCTGGGCCTGCTCAACAACGACCGGGTGTATACCGCACTCCACGCCGCCTTGTCTGCTCCGGAGCTCTCGGTCCGCCCATAGGCTGGCGTCATGACCAAGTTGCGGTGGGGCATTGCGGGTCCGGGCAAGATGGCGGCCGTCATGGCGAGGGCCTTCCCGGACGTGACCAATGGCGAACTTGTCGCCGTCGGCTCGCGCTCGCTCGACCGGGCTCGAGCCTTCGCCGACGAGCACGGCATCGCCACCGCGCACGGGTCATATGACGCCCTGGTCACCGACCCGGATATCGACGCGATCTATATCGCCACTCCGCACCCGCAGCACACCGACATCGCCCTGGCCGCGATCGCCGCGGGCAAGCCGATCCTTGTCGAGAAGTCCTTCACCGCAACCGTCGAGGACACCACCCGGATCATCGAATCCGCTCGGACAGCAGGTGTTTTCGCGATGGAGGCGATGTGGACCCGCTTCAATCCGGCGATCGCCCACGCCCGGAAACTGATCGCCGATGGCGTCATCGGCGACCTGCGCGGGGTGCAAGGTGACCTGACCGCCTTCCGCCCGTTCGACGCCGCAGACCGGCTCTTCGACCCAGCCCTCGGCGGCGGCGCCGTCCTCGACCTCGGCGTCTATGTCCTGTCCTTCGCCCAGCACTTCCTCGGCACGCCCGATGTCGTCCATGCCGTCGGCGGCACCTTCCCCACGGGCGTCGAGGGCGAATTCGGCGTCCTCCTCGGCTACCGCGACGGCCGGTCCGCGACTCTCTCCGGGGCGTTCACGGCCTACGGACCGGGTCGGATGATGCTCATCGGCAGCGAGGGCTGGATCGATGTCCACCCGCGCTTCCACCGCTCCCCGTCGCTGACCGTATGGCGCGGCAAGACTCCCGAGCAGCTGACCTTCCCCGGCGGCTATCAGTTCGAGGTCATCCACGCGGGCGAGTGCCTCGCGGCCGGGCTCACCGAGAGCCCGATCATGCCGCTCGACGACACCCTCGCCGTGCAACGCCTGATGGCCGAGGTGCTCCAGCAAGTCCGCGCCTTCGCCGCCTCATGACCAATGACCCCGTAATCGCGTGGCTGCTCGCCACCGATCCCGCGATCGCCTGGCAGGTCCAGCGCGACCTCCTCGATGCACCCGAGGACGTATGGCGACCGCTCCGGTCCCGTGTCGAGCACGAGGGCTGGGGTGCTCGCCTTCTCGCACACCAGGATTCGGACGGCCAGTGGGCGGGCGGCGCGTTCTTCCCGCATGACTTCAGCCGGGAACTGTGGGAGGCGGAGGGCCAGCCGTGGACCGCGACGACCTACGCCCTCACCGACCTGCGGGAGTGGGGACGTGACCCGACCTCCGAGACAGCCCGCCGCACAGCCGACCTCGTCGGGCGCAACTCGCGATGGGATCACGACGGTCAGTCCTATTGGGCTGGCGAGGTCGAGGAATGCATCAACGGCCGCACCCTCGCCGATGGCGCCTACTTCGGGGCGGACGTGACCGGGATCGCCGATCGCCTCCTCACCGAGCAGCAGCCGGATGGCGGCTGGAACTGCGAGCGCGCGGAGGGATCGACCCGTGGTTCTTTCCACTCGACCATCAATGTGCTCGAAGGATTGCTGGAGTTCGAGAAGGCGACCCAACGCGCGGATGTGGCGAGCGCGCGGCATACGGGGGAAGAATTTCTGTTGTCCCGCAGCCTGTTCCGTCGGTTGACCGATGGGGAGATAGCCGACCAGGACTTCCTCAAGCTCACCCACCCGAACCGCTGGCACTATGACGTGCTCCGCGGCCTGGATTACCTGCGCGCCGCCGGATTCCACGACGCCACCGGCCCGGACCCGCGACTCGGCGAGGCGCTGGACTGGCTCCGCGGCAAGGCCGACGACGACGGCCGGTGGCCGCTGGAATCCCGCCCCGGCGGCCGGGTTTGGTTCGATGTCGACGACGGCATCGGTATGCCGTCCGCCTGGCTCACCCTCCGCGCCCGACGCGTGCTGCGGTGGGCTGACGACACTGGAGGAGTTGGCGCATGACGGACACCAGTTGGGAGACGCACCCGGTCACGCCGGATCGCTTCGAGGACTTCGCTGATGTGATCAATCCGAACCGGCGCGCGTCGCATTGCTGGTGCCTGTCCCATCGGCTGCGCGCCCAAGACATTGCGGCGCTCGGCGGCACGGACGAGGACGCCCGCGAACGCGCGGCTCGCGCCATGTGTGCAGAGAAACTCCCCCCGGGCGTTGTGACCTATCGCGATGGCACGCCGGTGGGCTGGTGCAATATCGGCCCACGCCAAGACATTCCGCGCCTCGCGGCCTCCAAGCTGATCCGGCCAGTCGACGACGTGCCGGTATGGAGCATCATCTGCGTCGTCGTGCGGGGCGGGCATCGCAAGCAGGGGGTTGTCGGTCACCTCATCCAGGGCGCGGTGGAGTGGGCACGCGCCAATGGCGCGCCGGCCGTCGAGGCCTATCCGGTCGATCCGCCGGGACGCATGGACCTGACGATGGCCTTCGTCGGGACCAAGGCGATGTTCGACGCGGCGGACTTCCAGGTCATCGGCACCACCGATGCGGTCGCCTCGAAGATGCCACGGCTGATCATGCGGCGTGACCTCAGGCCGTGACGGACGGGCCGAAGCGCAGCGCCGTCAACGACCACCAACGACGACACCAGTGTGCAAACATCGACGGGCACGCCACCCAGTCTGACGGGAAATCGCCCGTCGCGAAACGCGATTTCAGTCGCCGTCGTGCCCGTCACGGGCTTCGTCATCGTCAAACCAGTTCAGCGGCGACAGACGCGCCAACTCGTCGCAGACGAGGTCGCGGGTTTTCAGGATCTGACGTGCGTAGGCCGCAAGCAGCGGGTGCAGTCGCTCCCCGTCGGCGGGTGGCTCGAGACGCAACGTCTCCCCGCCCAGGGCCACCTCAACATCCAGCACGCCATAGCCGGCCCGGTGCACCTGCATCTCCCCGAGCTTGCCCAGGATCTTCAGCGGAGCCGGGTTATCCGCCGCTACCTCCGTCAGCAGGTGCGTGATGCCCTCTGGGGCCCGCTCGCACAACACCCGGGCAAGCAACGAGGCGATGCCGCGCCCCTGCCACGCGTCCTGGACCGTGAAGGCGATATCCGCGGTGTCGGGCCGCTCGGCATACCGCACCATGCGCCCGATCCCGACCGGGTGCATCCGACGGCCCTGCTCCACGAAAACGACGAGGGCTACGTGATCGATTCCGTCCACTTGGTCGACCAAGTGATCCAGCATGTCGTCGGTCAGGGCCGGGACGGCAGCCAGAAATCGGCTGCGTTTCGAGCTCGGCGAAAGCTTGAGGTACTCCTCGGCCAAGGCCGCGCGGTCCGACGGCAGGAGCGGTCCGACCCACACCGCTGTCCCGTCCGGGAGCGCTTCGCGCTCGCACAACACGGTGATCCGCTCGTGATGGCGTGGCAGGCTCCGCGAAGGCATGGTCAAGCTCCAAGTCGTGTGGCTCGTACCAGGCTAAGCGGCCGGGCCGGATGCTCGGTGCCGCTATGCGGCATACCGTGAGATCCACCACGCATTGCCATCGATCCCGCGCCACTGGAGGACTTCGTGTCCGCTTCGTCCTTCGACATCACTGGCGCACGGGCACTAGTGACCGGCAGCAGCCAGGGCATCGGCAAGGCGCTCGCGCGGGCCCTCGTCGAGGCGGGGGCGGAGGTTGTCCTCAACGCCCGGCGCCCGGCGCCTTTGGTGGCGCTATAGGGCGCGATCGCCGGGGTCAGGTGGCGGATCTGACGGGCACGCTGCTCTGGCTGGCCAGCCCCGCATCGGATTTCGTGAATGGCCAGACGATCTTCGTCGACGGGGGCATGACCGCCGTCCTGTGAACGACGCGCAGGCATCGGCAATACTCGCGTCATGGACTTCAGCGACCGGGCAGCGACCTGGGATGACGACCCCGAGAAGCTGCGCAATGCGGCGCAGGTGGCCGAAGCGGTTCGACGCAATCTCGGCCTGACGGGCACGGAGGATGTGCTCGAGTTCGGTGGCGGCACCGGGCTGCTCAGTCGCGCCCTCGCCGATGACGTCGGCACGGTCGTGATCACCGACGCGGCTCCGGGCATGGTGGCGGTCGCCCAGCAACGGATCGACGATCTCGGCCGGGGTGACCGGATGCGGGCCGCCCTTTTCGACCCGACGAGCGACGATACGGACCCGGGTCAGTTCGACGTCATTTGGAGCATGCTGGCCCTGCACCACGTGCCCGATATTGACGTCGCCCTGGCCCGACTGCGCGGGCTACTCAAGCCCGGCGGCCGGCTTGCGCTCGCCGACCTGGACGAAGACCCCGGCGGGTCGTTCCACCAAGCGCACGGAGACTTCCACGGGCACGACGGTTTCGATCGGCATACGCTCGGGCACGCCTTGCAGCGTATCGGCTTCCAGGACATCGCTTTCGACACCGCCACGACGGTCGACAAGGAGGTCGACGGGGCCAGCCGCAGCTATCCCGTCTTTCTCGTCACCGCCCGCGTCCCCGGCTGACCGGCATCCCGGCCCCTCGACTCACACTCGCCGTCGGGTGAGGATTGCCGCATGAGCGATGTGGCAACCCCGGCCCGGCCGTGGGTGCTGCACGTCGACATGGACCAGTTCATCGCCGCGGTCGAGGTGCTGCGCCGGCCAGAACTCGCCGGGCGGCCCGTCATCGTCGGCGGGCGCGGAGACCCGACCGAGCGCGCCGTCGTGTCGACGGCTTCCTACGAGGCGCGAGCCTTCGGTGTCGGCTCCGGTATGCCGCTCCGCCTGGCCGCGCGCAAGGCGCCCGACGCGATCATCCTGCCCGTCGATGGGCCGGCCTATACGGCGGCCTCCGAGCAGGTCATGACCGTCCTGCGCTCGACCGGCGCCGTGGTCGAGATCCTCGGTTGGGACGAAGCCTTCCTGGGGATCACCACCGATGATGCCGAGGGCTGGGCGCGTGAGACCCAGGCGGCGGTGCTGGCGGCGACCCACCTCCACTGCTCAATCGGCATCGGCGACAACAAGATCCGCGCCAAGCTCGCCACCGGGTTCGGCAAGCCGCGAGGTATCTTCCGGCTGACGGCGGACAACTGGTCCGAGGTCATGGGCGAGCGGCCCACCATCGAGTTGTGGGGCGTCGGGTCGAAAGTGTCGAAGCGGCTCAGCGGCCTGGGCATCCACACGGTCCACGAGTTGGCTGCGGCCGACCCGGCCGTGCTCGTCGGTGAGTTCGGGCCGCGCATGGGCCAGTGGTATGCCGATCTCGGGCACGGCCGCGGCTCGAGCGTCGTCGACGACACCCCGTGGGTGGCGCGCGGGCACTCGCGCGAGACGACCTACCAACGCAACCTGGTGACGCGCGCCGAGGTCGAGGACGCCGTGCGTGTCCTCGTCGGCCAGGTGCTTGAGGACGTCCTCGCCGAGGGACGCCCGGTCATGCGGCTCACCCTGAAGGTCCGCTATGCGCCCTTCTTCACCAAGACCTTCAGTCGCAAACTACCGGCGGTGACCACGGATCGAGCCGCCCTCGAGGAGGCTGCCCTGTCCCTGGTCGACAAGATGGAGACCGGACGCGAGATCCGCCTGCTCGGGCTGCGGGCCGAGATGATCATGCCCGCGGACCCCGCCGAAGCCGGGCCGGTCAAGACCACCCCGATCCGCGGCGCCTTCTGACGGGTGCCGCCAATTGGCTCCTGCGTTCAGAGCATCTCCAGAGAGCTACGCCGCTCGGTGAGGTGGGCGCGCTCGGCCGGGTTGGTGGCGAGGTCCAGGGCCCGTTCGTATGCCGCCCGCGCACCGTCCGCGTCCCCGTTCCGTCGCAGCAACTCGGCCCGGGTGGCGTGCAGTGGGTGGTAGCCGTCCAGTGACCCAATGCCAGGGACCGCATCGATGGCTGCCAATCCCACCTCTGGCCCAGCCAATTCCGCCTGTGCCACAGCGCGATTGAGGCCGACGACGGGGGTCGGCGATACGGCATACAGCTGGTCATAGAGGACGACAATCTGCGCCCAGTCGGTGTCCTCCGAGCGTGGCGCGTCGGTGTGGACGGCGTTGATGGCTGCCTGGAGTTGAAAGGGGCCGGGAGCATTGCGGCGCAGGCACCTTCGCACGAGGTCGTGCCCCTCGGCGATCAGGTCGCGGTCCCACAGTGACCGGTCCTGGTCGGCCAAGGTGACGAGGCGACCGTCCGCGATGCGCGCCGGGCGCCGTGCTTCGGTGAGCACCATGAGCGCGAGTAGGCCAGCGGCTTCGGGTTCGTCGGGCATGAGTTCGACGACGAGGCGGGCCAGCCGGATCGCCTCACCGGTGAGGTCTGGCCGCACAGCTGCGCCGCTTTCACCACCAGCGCCAGCGGGCAGGTAACCCTCGTTGAAGATGAGATAGATCGTTGTGAGCACCGCCGTGAGTCGTGCGGGCAGGGCAGCATCCCCCGGCACCTCATAGGGGATGCGCGCCGCCGCGATCTTGCCCTTGGTGCGGGTCAGTCGCTTGGCCATCGTGGCCTCCTCCACGAGGAAGGCCGCGGCCACCTCGCCCGTCGAGAGACCGCCGAGCACCTTGAGGGTCAGCGCGACCTGCGCTGCGGGCGCCAACGCGGGGTGGCAGCAGGTGAAGACCATCCGCAGCCGGTCATCCTCGATGGAGGACTCGTCGGGCGTGGGGCCATGGGTGCCGTGGAGTTCGAGCAGCATGTGGGCCTCGCCCTCCTTGCTGGTGCGGGTCGATTCGCGGCGAAGGCGATCGATCGCGCGGCGTCGGGCGGTGGTCGTGAGCCAACCGCCGGGATTGGGAGGTATGCCGTCGCGCGGCCAGGTCTCCAGGGCCACGACATACGCCTCGGAGGCGGCGTCCTCGGCGAGGTCGATGCTGCCGAGATAACGGGTCAGGGCCGCCACGACCCGACCGTGCTCTTCGCGGAAAATGCGATCGAGCCGGTCGAGGTCGTGGCGCTCCCCGTTGAACATGCGGCGCGGTTCACTCGCCCTGGAAGGGACGCACCTCGACCGGGCCCTCGCAGGCGGCCGAGCCCTTGCGGGCCCACTCGAGCGCCTCGTCGAGGTCCTCGGACTCGATGACCCAGAAGCCGCCCATCTGCTCCTTGGACTCGGCATACGGGCCATCGGTGATGACCGGGTCGCCCTTGCTCGCGTCGACGACGGTGGCCGTGGTGATCGGGTGGAGACCGCCGGCGAAGACCCACTTGCCGGCCGCCTGCACCTCCTCGTTGAAGGCGCCGACCTGGGCGAACATCCGCTCCATGTCCTCGGGCGTGGTCTGGGGGAAGTTCTGGTCGTCGTGCCAGACGGACAATAAGTACTGAGCCATGGGTTCTACTCCTTGGTTGGGGTGCTTACGACATCTCCACGAACGGCACCCCGGCAAAAGGACACCTGCCCGGGAAAAAGTTTCAGCGGCGGGTCAAGCGTGCGGTGCTGTCACTTCTTGACGTAGTCGGCCAGATGCTTGCCGGTGAGGGTCTTCTTGCCCTTCACCAGGTCTGCCGGCGTGCCCTCAAAGACCACCTGACCGCCATCGTGCCCGGCCCCCGGGCCGAGGTCGATGATCCAGTCAGCGTGCGCCATCACCGCCTGGTGGTGCTCGATGACGATGACCGACTTCCCGGAATCCACGAGCCGATCGAGCATCCCGAGCAGGTTCTGGACATCGGCCAGGTGCAGCCCGGTCGTCGGCTCGTCGAGGACGTAAATATCGCCCTTGTCCGCCATTTGCGTCGCGAGCTTCAACCGCTGGCGCTCACCTCCGGACAGCGTGGTCAGCGGCTGGCCGAGCCGGACATAGCCCAGGCCCACATCCTTCATACGCTCCAGAATCTTTTGCGCGGCAGGCGTTTTCGCCTCACCGGCACCGAAGAAGTCAACCGCCTCGGCCACCGGCAGGTCCAGCACCTCGGCGATGTTCTTGCCGCCGAAGGTGTAGTCCAAGACGAAGGGCGCGAAGCGCTTGCCCTCGCACTCCTCGCATGGAGTCGAGACGCCGGCCATCATCGCGAGGTCGGTATAGATCACGCCCGCGCCATTGCACGTCGGGCAAGCGCCCTCGGAATTGGCGCTGAAGAGCGCGGGCTTGACGTCATTGGCCTTGGCGAAAGCCTTCCGAATAGGTTCCAGCACACCGGTATAGGTCGCCGGATTGCTCCGCCGCGAGCCCTTGATCGCCGACTGGTCGACGGTGACGACGCCGTCGAGCTTCTCCACAGACCCGCGGATCAGCGAGCTCTTCCCCGACCCGGCGACCCCCGTCAGCACAACGAGGCAGCCGAGCGGGATGTCGACATTCACATCCTTGAGGTTGTTCTCCGTGGCCCCGCGGACTTCGAGTTTCCCGGACCCCGCGCGCACCGCAGTCTTCAGCGACGCCTTGTCGTCCAGGTGCCGGCCGGTCAAGGTGTCGCTGCCGCGCAGACCGGCGACATCCCCCTCATACACAATCTCCCCACCACCGGTCCCGGCCCCTGGCCCGAGGTCGACGACGTGATCGGCAATGGCGATCGCCTCGGGCTTGTGCTCCACGACGAGGACGGTGTTTCCCTTGTCCCGCAACTGGATCAGCAGGTTGTTCATCCGTTGTATGTCGTGTGGGTGCAGCCCGATGGTCGGCTCGTCGAAGACATAGGTGACATCGGTCAGCGCCGACCCAAGGTGGCGAATCATCTTGGTGCGCTGCGCCTCGCCGCCCGAGAGCGTGCCGGACGACCGGTCCAGCGAGAGGTAGCCGAGCCCGATCTCGACGAAGGAGTCGAGCGTCTCCTGCAGGCCCTCCAGCAACGGCCCGACGGAGGGATCGTCGAGTTCGCGCACCCATTCGGCGAGGTCGCTGATCTGCATCTGGCAGGCATCGGCGATATTGATGCCCTTGATCTTCGAGCTGCGCGCCGCCTCGTTCAGCCGCGTGCCCGCGCAGTCGGGGCAGGTCTGGAAGGTGACGGCGCGGTCGACAAAAGCGCGAATGTGCGGCTGCATCGCCTCGCGGTCCTTGGACAGCATCGACTTCTGGATGCGCGGGATGACGCCTTCGTAGGTGATATTGATGCCGTCGACCTTGATCTTGGTCGGCTCCTTATAGAGCAGGTCGTGCAGCTCACGCTTGGTGAACTTCTTGATCGGCTTGTCCGGGTCATAGAAGCCGCTGCCCATGAAGACGCGGCCATACCAGCCGTCCATCGAGTAGCCCGGGATCTGCAGCGCCCCCTCGCGCAGCGACTTGTTCTCGTCATAAATCGCCGTGTAGTCGAAGTCGCTCACCTTGCCCACGCCCTCGCAGCGCGGGCACATGCCGCCCTGGATGCTGAACTCCCGGCGCTCCTTGATCTGCTGCCCCGCCTTGGTCATCGTCACGGCGCCCGCGCCGGAGACGGAGGCGACGTTGAAGGAGAAGGCCTTGGACGTGCCGATATACGGCTGCCCGAGCCGGCTGAACAGGATGCGCAGCATGGCGTTGACATCGGTGACGGTGCCGACGGTCGAGCGAATGTTGGCGCCCATCCGTTCCTGGTCGACGATGATCGCCGTCGTCAGCCCCTCCAGCAGGTCGACATCCGGCCGCGCGAGCGTGGGCATGAAGCCCTGTACGAAGGTCGAGTAGGTCTCGTTGATCATCCGCTGGCTCTCGGCCGCGATGGTGGCAAAGACCAGCGAGCTCTTGCCCGAGCCGGACACTCCGGTGAAGACCGTCAGCCGCCGCTTGGGCAGCTCGACATTGACCTCCTTGAGGTTGTTCTCTCGTGCCCCGACGACGCGGATCAGGTCGTGCGAGTCGGCCGTATGTTGCCCGCCCGCCTCAGTTTTCGTGCTCGCCATCGCCTGTGCTCTCCATCGTGCGTGTCCGTCTCGGGAATCGGGCCAGCCTAATCGCGCCCCGCCGCCCCCTCCGGACGACGATCGGCGCTGCCTGAATCCACCCGCCGACCTCCGCAGGGCAGACGGGAGGGTTAATACACTCCCGACCGATGACCCATGGTCACCGCGACGATGACAAGTTCGCTGTCGTCGATATGCGCGAGCACGCGGTAGTCACCAACGCGGTATCGCCAGTAGCCCGCGAGGTCTCCTGTCAGCCCTTTGCCCCGCGCGCGCCGGTCCTCCAACTCGCAAACTTCGTCCAGGTACGCCTTGATTCGGCGAAGGGCGGGCGGGTCGAGTTTGGGCGCAACCTTGTCGAACGCGGAGGCCGTCCGCAGCTCCCACTGACTCACACGCCCAACTCGCCCCAGAGCTCACCGGCTGGGCGTGACGTCCTCCCTGACGCCTCCCAGTCACGAATGGCCTCGTCAGCCCAGTACTGCTCCTCAAGTTCCGCGAGGTGGAGTTTTATGGCCTGGCGCACGTAGAAGGTCTTCGAGCGCCCAGTCCTGGCTGCGAGTCGATCGAGTCGAGAGTCTTCTTCTGGCGTGAGCCGCACTGACAGGGGCATGACCAGACCTTTCTGCGATACACGTATCATACCGAGGCTCATGACAAATCCGCCCGCCGACCGAGTCCGGTCGTGGGGAAGTTTGGTGTCGCCCTGGCATCAGCAAATTTCCCCACCACGTGCCATCACTGGGGCAGAGTGACCGCCGGGCCTAGGTCGGCCGGAGAGTCGGGCACGTGCGGGGGTATGCCGTCGCGCGGCTCCGCGCGCAGGTCACGGATACTCGGCACCGACAGCGAGGCCGCGCTGGTGACCACCATGACGGCCGCACAGGCGAGCAAGACGCGGTGGGCGCCATACGCATCGGCCAGCGGCCCGGCCAGGATGATCCCGAGGGGGCCGAGGGCGAGGGAGCCGAGGGCGTCATACGAACTGACCCGGGAGAGCGAGTCCGGCGGGATCTCGCGCTGCATCGTCGTCTGCCAAAAGATCGTCAGCATCTCGAAGGCCAGGCCCAGCCCGAAGCTCGCGACGCAGATCGCGGCGAGCGGGGCGTGCAGGCCGAGCAAGAGATAGGGCGGGGCACCGAGGAAGCTCAGCAAGACCACGACCCGGATGGGGTATGCCGGCCGCCACCGCAGCGCGAGCAGCCCGCCGAGGATCAGCCCCAGGGACTCGATGACGAGGATGGTCGACCAGGCGCCGGCACCACCGAGTGCCGTCTTGGCGACGACTGGTCCGAGGACGAGATGGGCCGCCTGCCACACCATGACGAAGGCGGAGAACTGCAAGACACAGACCCAGAGCCAGGTGCGCGACCGGAACTCCGACCAGCCGTCGCGCAATTCCGACCACACCGATGGGCCGGCGACAGCATCGCGCGGCGTGACGCCCAAGCGCAGGCGACCGACGCAGAGGCCAGCGACCAGGAACACCGTGCCCGCCGCGATGAGAGCCCAGCCACCGCCGATCGCGACGACCACGATGCCGCCCGCCACGAGGCCCGCGACGCGAGCCGTGTTGCCGCCCAACCCGATCAGCGCGTTCCCGTCCTGCAGCGAGGCGGCAGGCACGATATCGGGAATGATCCCGGTCATCGCCGGCCAGACGAGGGCGCCAGCGACCCCAGCAAGGAAGGTCATCGCCGCCAGGCCCAGGATGGGTGCGTGCCCGGTGAGCAGCATCAGGCCGATGACGCCATGCAGGAGCGCATTGACCCACGAGGCCGCCTGCAGCACGCGATCGCGCGGATAGCGGTCCGCGATGACCCCGCCGATCAGGGTGAAAAGAACCAAGGCGATCGACTCCGCCGCCAAGACGACCGACAACGTGGTGGCCGTTGCTCCCGGCAGGTCCAGCACCCCGAACGCGATGGCCACGGGCGCGAAGGCCATCGCCAGCATCGACAGAGTGCGCGCGATCAGCAGCAACACGAACCGCTCGTCGCGCAGCAGAGTGGATCGTGAGGAGGGCACCCGGACACGCTATGCCCGGCGGCCCGCTGGGCGCGATGGAGCGACGGATGTCGCGCTTCCAGCACGTCCCGGCTCCGCCTCTTGGCGCAGGCGCTCCCTCAAAGCGCGTGACGCTTCACCCGGGGATTTGGGCTTCAGGTCGTCGCGAGCGTGCGGTTGTCGATCTCCGGGTGGTGGCGGCGGATGTTCACCTTGCGCTCGAGTTCCTCGATGATGATGGGCGCGAAGTCCACGTCGGTCATCCCCTTCGCGCTGCCCAGCCCTCCGGGGCTGAAAACGTTGACCTCCATCAGCTTGTCGCCGACGATGTCGAGCCCGACGAGGAACATGCCGTCCGCGACCAGCTTGGGGCGCACGATATCGATCAGTTCCAGCATCTCGTCGGTGACCTTCGCCGACTTGGCGCTCCCGCCGGCCGACATATTCGAGCGCAGATCGGTGCCGGCGCTGACCCGGCGGAACGCGGCATACGCCCCCTTGCTTTCCAGCGTACGGCCGTTCATGACGAAGAAGCGCACGTCACCATTCTTGGCCTCCGGGAGATACTCCTGCGCCACGACATAGCCGTCCCGGCTGATCGCTTCGATGATCTGGTTGAGGTTCGGCGACTCCTTGCGGTCGACGAGGAAGACGCCGCTGCCACCCGAGCCCTGCAGAGGTTTGAGCACGGCCCGGCCACCGAGGTCGCTGACGAATTCGTCGATCAGGTCGGCGTCGCGGGAGATCAGCGTCCGCGGGCGCACGATCTGCGGGAAATGCTGGAAGTAGGCCTTCGAGAGGGCATTGGCCAAACACGTCGGATCATTGACCACGAGCACCCCGAGCGCGGCAACCAACTGCCCGAACGCCACCGCCGCATTGGGCGCCCACGGCGCGCTCTCGGCGTCGTCGGCGGGGTCGTTGCGCAACATGACCACGTCGAACTCCGCGAGCCCGATCAACTCTTCGATGTCTGGCTTTTGAACATCCGCCAGGTGCCGCTCGAGCGAGCGATAGGACTTGCCACTCGCGCGCCTGGCCTTGGTCGAGATGGACCCGTCCGGTTGATAGGACAAATCGCCGACGCCCATGAACCACGCCTCGTGCCCGAGCTGTTTGGCGGTCATGGCGAGCCGATTGGTGGTGTAGACGGGCTTCTCGGTCGCGACGTCGTTGACGACGAAGCCGATCTTCATACGGGCACCTCCAGGAGTTGGCCGAGGTCGTCGGCCTGGGCTGCGGCGGCCAGCCGGTCGGCGGCCGCCGGGTCGAGCAGGTAGCGCGGGATCAGGCGAGCCGGGCGCAGGATCCCGGCCGTATCGAGGTCTTCGATGAGCGGCAGATCGCGCAAGGCAAACTTGCCGCGACACAGCAGATCCAGCCGCCCGCCACCGCGCAGATGGCCAAGCAGGTCGACCAGGCCGCGCAGATAGATCGCGTCCTTCGTCATCCCGCCGGCCCGGAAGATGCGCATGACCGTCGTGAACGCGCTGTGCTCCGGGAAACCCTCGTCGACCAAGGCCTCGTGGGCCTCGCGAAAGCTCGCTCCGCCGATCCGGCGATGCACCGTCAGGACGCGAGCTGCTAACTGCCGCAACCGAAATGCGGTCAACCCGCCACTGAGAATCTCGGCGAGGACGGCCAAGCCTTCTTGCGTCTCGTCATAGCCCGCCAAGCCCGAGCCGAGCACTTTGATCGGCTGCGCCGAGCCATTGACCTGGGTCACGAGGTGAGTCCCGACCTCGTGGTGAATCAGCGCCTCAGCACGTCGAGCCTGGACCAATGACTCCGGACCGATCAACAGGCTATTACCCGAGACGAGAACGCCCGAGGCGTCGGGGCGAATCTCTGCATGCATCTCGATGTCAGGATCCTGCTCGCGATAGCGCGCGACCTCGGCGAGCGCGAGTTCCAGGAAACTCTCCGCGTCGAGCGCCTCCCCCGCCGATTCCGTATGCCGAACGCTCCCAAGCACCGCCTCGGCTTGCTCGCGCAGGGCTGGGGCGACACCGCCATACAGTTCGATGGACAAGGCGAGGAAGTCCTCGCTGTCGCGCGCCGCCAGCATCGCGAGTTGCAGTTCTAGCTCTCGGTGTTTGGCGCGCAGCAGGTGCCCGAGGGTGGGATTCACGACGGCCGACACCTCGATCGTCGCGAGTTGCGCGGCCGCCACCTCGGGGTCGATCTGAAGTTCGCGATAGGTGAAAACTGGGTCACCGCTTCGCTTTTCGTCGTATGCCGCCCGCGCCGACGCGGCGTCCACCGGCGTCACCTCGAGCAGGAAGCGCAGGCTCGCCGAGAGTTGCGCGAGCGCATGGTCGACGGCCAGGTCCTCAGGCGTGAGCTCCAGGAACTCGGTCACGAAAGCGCCGCCAGTTCGCCCGCCAAGCCCGGGAGGGTGGCTGCGAGATTCGTTCGGGCACAGGCGATTGCGTCGCGGTCGGGCACCCCGGTCCACTCGTCCATGAAGGTCTTCTTGAACTCCAGCGCCAACACGCAGCCGATGCGCGGGTAACGGTCATGAACCCACCACGCGAGTTGCCGCCCCTCGAATTTCACGTTCTCGCGCACATCCACCGGCCCGCAGCCCAGCTCGGGATCGGCCAGGTCACGGGCGAAGCGATGCACGAGTCCGCCGAAGCGGCTGTGGTCCACCGAGCCGGTGCCGAGATTGACCTCCGGGTTGTCCGCAACCGCCTCGGCCGGCTGGTCCGGGCCGGGCCGACGATGGTTGTAGGAGTGGACGTCGAGCAGGACGAAAGGCCCCCGCTCGGCCACCGCATCGAGCCGCTCGGCAAGCGCGGTGTAAAAGGTGTCCCACGTCTGGAGGCTGGCGCGAAAGAGGTCGTCCGGCAGTACCTCGTCACGCCAGATCCTGAGTCCCCACGCGTCCTCCGGTGCCCGATAGACGGCTTCGCGACGCGGGCGGTTGAGGTCGACCTCGAAGCGGGAGGTGTGCGTGATCGCTCGACTCGGCACAGCGGCCGCGATCTCGTCCGTGAAGGGGTCCTCCTCGCGCACCCGGTCCGCCTCATCGAGGATCATGACCTGCTGGAGGTCGGCGCGGATGTCATGTCCCGCGTGCACAGAGGTGGCGACGATCTGACCGTCCCACGGCCCGGTGAAATCGACGATGCGATGTCGGTCCATGCCCCTTTGTAGCCGGTGGACCGGCAGCCACTTCACGAAAACGAACCCCTGATTCTTCGTCTCATCCTTTCGGGTAAGCCACGCTCACCACCCCTACGCTGGCCTGATGACGGGCGCTGACCTGACGACGAGCGCTGGCCTGACGACGGGCACAGAGGTCATCGGGCCGATTGAGACGCCCGGGGAGTCACTGCACCCCATTTTGTTCATCGCACCGCACCAGGACGACGAGCTGCTCTCGATGGGAGCGGCTATCAAGGCCGAAGTCGCGACCGGCCGCGAGGTGCGGGTGCTACTCATCGGCCGAGGCAACAAGTCGGTGGTGCGCACCCGGGATATGCCGAAGCTGCTCGGCCGCACACCGAGCGAGTGGGAGTTCGGCCGGGTCCGCGACGCCGAATTCCGCTGGAGCGTCGAGAACCTCGGCGCCACCGCCCTGCTCCCGTCGTATGTCGACCGGCTCGATGAGCGGGCCTTCACGGTCAACGATGTGCTCGCCTATATCCAGACCTTTGCCCCGCCCGACGGGGCGTCGGTGGCAACCCTGACGGCATACGCGGAGCACAATCCGGACCACCGGGCCTGTGCGGAGGCGGCCAGCTGGCTGCACGAGGGCGGGCACACGGCATACCCACCGGCCTTTTTCACGGCCTGCTCGCGTCGTGCAGCGGTCGAGGCCCTCGGCCACCAGGTCGTCCCCGAGGGCGCCGCCACCCCAGTGACCCCTGGCGACCAGCAGCCCTATCGACACACCGATCTCGCCACCGACCGGTGGGGTGTCGGCTATCGCTCGGTCCCGTATATGTTCGATGCCCAACTCGCCGACCCGCTCGCCTACCGCGTGCTGGCTGAGTGACATCAGCGGGCGGGCGAGCGATTGAAGGAGACGACCATCGGCCGGGTCCCGGCGAAACCGCCGCTCGGTGGCCAACGCAGCGGCGAACTGCCATAGAAGTAGCGGATCGTCTCGGGATTGCCCATGGTGAGGGCTTGGCGGGCCAGCGCAGCGGCATAGGGCTCCGGCGGGTAGTTGGCCACCGTGTTGCCCGTGAGCGTCATCGTTGCGCGGGACGAGGACGTGCCGGTAGGCGCGCCCGAGGGGGCGGAGTGGGTCGCTGCAGCGGCGCTTGCCGTCACGAGAGAGGTGGCCAGCGTGGCGGCAGCCAGGATTCTGCGGATCATGTGGGGGCTCCTGCGGAAAGGGACTGTGGTCCTCGGCGGAACCCACGACGCTGGGTGTTGCGAGGTCGGGCCGCATCCGGACAACCCCCGCGCTCGGGCGCGTCGCACCTCGTTGACCTTGGCTTTTTCCCTCACGTGGCGCGCCCCGCTACGCTTGCCCAACCCTTTCGACTGACTTTTTGGAGCAGCCCATGGCCGGCGGACTCGTCGCCCTCCTGGACGACATCGCCGCTTTGGCGAAGCTCGCCGCCGCCTCTGTCGACGATGTCGGTATGGCGGCCGGCCGGGCGACCGCCAAAGCCGCGGGGGTGGTTGTCGACGACACGGCCGTGACCCCGAGGTATGTCGAGGGCTTCACCCCCGATCGCGAACTGCCGGTCATCAAGAAGATCGCGATCGGCTCGCTGCGCAACAAAATGCTCTTCATCACCCCGGCCGCCCTGCTGCTGAGCCAGTTCGCGCCGTGGGCTCTCACGCCCTTGCTGATGCTCGGTGGCACCTACCTGTGTTTCGAGGGTGCGGAGAAGATCCTCGAAAAGTTCGGTCTGGGTCACCATGAGGACGAGAAGCCGGTGGTCCTCGAGGGCGAGGAGCAGGAAAAGGCGATGGCCGCGGGCGCGATCCGCACCGACTTCATCCTGAGCTCCGAGATCATGGTCATCTCGCTCAATGAGGTCGCCGACGAGCCCTTTGCCATGCGCGCCGCCATCCTCATCGTCGTCGCGATCGCCATGACCCTGCTCGTCTATGGCGTCGTCGCCTTCATCGTCAAGATGGACGACATCGGGCTGCACCTGGCCCGCGGTGGCAGCGGTGCCCGCCAGGCTCTCGGGCGCGGCATGGTCAGCGCGATGCCGAAGATTCTCGCGGGCCTCTCCACGATCGGCATCGTCGCCATGCTCTGGGTCGGGGGGCACATCGTCCTCAAGGGCACCGACGATTTGGGCTTCCACACCGTCTATGGCTGGGTCCATCACCTCGAGGAGGAGGCTCATCATCTCGGCGGCGCCCTGCTCGGGTGGCTGGCGAACACCACCGCTTCCGCCATTTTCGGTCTCATCCTCGGCGCGCTCGTCGTCGCGGTCGTGACGGCCGTCAACCGGCTGCGCTCCCCCGCCGCCGCTCACCATTAAGGCAGCCTCCTTCCCGTCGATGACGCCGGGCCTATCCTTGTGTAAGCGCTTTCGCTGGCACGTCCTCCTCGGAAAGTGATCCACCCGTGACCGAATCCCAAGCCGTCATCTCTGCGCAGCCCGCCGCCTCCCGCGGCGACACCCCGTCATACCTCCACGAGCGAGGCCCCTCCTTCGCCCCGAAGCACCCGCTGGCGTCGGGCCCGGTCTCGACTCCGCCGCATACGGTCGACGGCTTCGTCAAGGAGTTCCTGCGCGAACTGAACTACGGCCAGGGCGTGCCGCTGTCGCGCTCCTCACTCAACGACCAGTACCTCGCGCTGGCCCGGACCGTTCGCGGCTACCTCACGGCGCGCTGGCTGCAGACGGCCACCCGTCGTCGGCAGAAGCCGCACAAGATGGTCGGCTATCTGTCCGCGGAGTATCTCCTCGGCCGCCAGCTCGACAACGCTCTCCTCGCAACCGACCTGACGGCGATCGCCGACGAAGCGTTGAAGCAATGCGGCATCGACCTCGACGCGCTGCGTCAGGCCGAGATCGAGCCGGGCCTCGGCAATGGTGGCCTCGGCCGTCTGGCCGCCTGTTTCATCGACTCGCTCGCCACGATGGACGCGCCGTGCGTCGGCTATGGCCTGCGCTACGAGTACGGCATCTTCAAGCAGACCTTCGTCGATGGCCGCCAGGTCGAGGTCCCGGACAACTGGCTCTCCATGGGTGGGCCGTGGGAGATCCCGCACCCCGAGATGGAAGTGCCGGTCCACTTCGGTGGGCACACGGAGCGGTATGTCGGGGAGGACGGCCGCGAACGCACCCGCTGGATCTCCGGCTGGGACGTGTTGGGCATCCGTTACAACTACATGGTCCCGGGCTATCAGAATGGCGTCGTCAACACGCTGCGCCTGTGGCGCGCCCGCGCGACCCGCGCCTTCGATCTGCACATCTTCAACGCCGGCGATTATGCCGAGGCGGTGCGCAGCCAGACCTTCGCCGAGAACATCTCCAAGGTGCTCTACCCCGAGGACTCCACCCCGCAGGGCAAGGAGCTGCGCCTACAGCAGCAGTACTTCTTCGTCGCGTGCTCGATCTATGACTTCCTGAAGCACACGCAGCCGACCGACCTCGACGTGCGCGACCTGCCCGAGCGAATCATCTTCCAGCTCAACGACACTCACCCGGTGATCGGCATACCCGAGCTGATGCGTCTGCTCATGGACGACTACGACCTGCCCTTCGATCAGGCCTGGGCGATCACCCGCCAGTGTTTCGCCTACACCTGTCACACGCTGCTGCCCGAGGCGCTCGAGGTTTGGTCGGTCTCCCTCATGGAGCGGCTGCTGCCGCGGCATATGGAGATCATCTACATGATCAACGAGGTCTTCCTCGAAGAGGTGCGCGAGGCCTTCCCCGGCGATGAGCTGCGCGTTCGCCGGATGTCGATCATCGGCGACCACCCCGAGCGTTCGGTGCGGATGGCGCACTTGGCCACCGTCGCCTCGGTGAAGGTCAATGGCGTCGCCGAGCTGCACAGCCAGTTGCTGCGCGACAAGGTCCTCTCCGACTTCTCCGAAATGTGGCCGGAGAAGTTCACCAATGTCACCAATGGCGTCACCCCGCGCCGTTTCGTGCGCCAGTCCAACCCCAACCTCTCCAAACTGATCACCGACACCATCGGCGTCGGCTGGGTGGCCAACCTCGATCGCCTCCGCGAGCTGGAGGTGTATGCCGAGGACGAGGAGTTCCGCGCGAAGTTCCGCGAGGTCAAAGCGCTGAACAAGGAGCGCATCACGGCGGTGCTCAAGCGCCGCGACGGCATCGAGCTGCCCCAGGGTCACCTGCTCGATGTCATGGTCAAGCGCCTGCATGAGTACAAGCGGCAGACGCTGAAGCTGCTGCACATGGTGACGCTCTACGAAGGCATCATTTCCGGCGAGGTCGACCCGGCCACCGTGACGCCGCGCACCGTCGTCTTCGGCGCCAAGGCCGCCCCGGGATACCGCATGGCGAAGGAGACGATCTTCTTGATCAACTCCGTCGCCAAGGTCATCAACAACGACCCGCGGGTCGAGGGCAAGCTGTTCATCGCCTTCCCGGCGAACTACAACGTCACGCTCGCCGAGCGCCTCATCCCGGCCGCCGACCTCTCGGAGCAGATCTCGCTCGCCGGCAAGGAAGCCTCCGGCACCGGCAATATGAAGTTCGCCCTCAATGGCGCGCTGACGATCGGCACCGATGATGGGGCCAATGTCGAGATCCGCCAGCTCGTTGGGGACGACAACTTCTTCCTCTTCGGCATGGACGAGCCGGCCGTGGCCGAGTTGCAGGCCAAGGGCTACCAACCCACCGCCTACTACGAGTCCAACGAGCGCCTGCGCCGGGCCATCAACCTCATCGACTCCGGCCACTTCACCGACGGCAACCGCGAGGCCGTGAGCACCGTCATCGGCGACCTGCTCTACAACGACCGCTTCTTGGTGCTGGCCGACTACCAGTCCTATATCGACGCGCAGGCCAAGGTCGAGGCCGCCTACGCGGACCAGGAGGCCTGGAGCCGCTCGGCGATCCTCAACGTCGCCCGCACCGGCTTCTTCTCCTCCGACCGCTCGATGCGCGACTACATCGACCGCATCTGGCACATCAAAACCGGCTCCTGACCTCGGCCTTCGGCGCGGGTGCCACTTTCCCGCCCATTGCCACAAGATGGACATACGCAACGGATCATGTCCGTTGCGTATGTCCATCTTGTCTCCCACAACCACGGCGGGGCCGGGGGAATTGGCCGCGGGGACAGCAGACCGGTACTTCCGGCTGAGGCGCTGCATGAGGCCGTCCGGCCAGGCTTGGGACCATGAACGAACTGACCATGCCCTTGCCGGTCCGGTCGCGCGTGGGCACCTACGGCCCGATTGCCGTGGTGACGTGCTCTGCGGCGCCTAAGACCGACGAGCACCGGCGGGCCGCTCATGCCATCGCCGACCTGCTCGGCGGGCTGGTCGTCGAGGCGATGCCGGGCCGACGCCTAGCCCCCGAATTGCTCGGGGCCGGCCTGGTCGTCCCGTGCGTGCCCGCCTCGCTGCTCGCCCCGATCGCGTCCCTGTGTGAGTGGCTGGAGTTGCCGTATGCCGGAGCCTCCCCCCGCGCCGCAACCCTCGCCTCCGACCCCGCCCTGGTGTCGGCCGTGCTCACCGAGGCCGGGCTGGCCGTGCCGGCGGGCGTCGCGGTCGATGCCATGGGCGCTCGCGTGCTGGACTTTCTGGGCCCTGTGTCGTTAAGCGCGATCGGCGTGGACGACCCTACGGTGGGCGGCATCGCCGCGACGCCCGGAGACTTGCGTGCAGGGCTGGCCAGCGCACTCGGGCGCGCCGAACGGGTGTGGGTGTCCGAACTCTGCGAGGGCACGGCCATCCGAATACCCTTGCTGCGCAACCGAAGCGGCGAACTCATCAGCAGTGCAATCCACGACCGGGCTCCCGGAACGCTCTTTGCCGTGGACCGTCCGGCGAACTCGGGCTCGCGCTTCCACCCCGCCGGCGTGACCCCCCGACAGGACGCGCTGGCCCGGGGGGCGGCAGCCACGGCATACCGCAGCCTGGGTCTAAGTGGGGTGGCGTGCGTCGACCTCGTCCTCGATGGCAAGACCGTCACCGTCGAGGGCATCGACATCGCACCACCCCTGGCTCGTGGCGGTCTGTTCGCCCAGCAGTTCGCCGCGTCCGGGTGGGCGATTGCCGACCTGCTGCACGAGAGCCTGGCGGGCGCGCTGCGCGTCGGCCACCCCGCATACTGAGAGAGATCATGAGCACCACCTCGACGCCGGTAGCCGCCGACGCCCTCCCCCCGGACTCCACCGACCTGGCCGCGATCGGCCGGCCGCCGGCATACTTCCTGCCCCTCCTCGCCGCGGGCGCCGTCCTGTTGAACTGGCTAGTCGTCGGTTTTTTGCTGACGCCGGACCACCTCCTGCTCGGAGCCGTGCTACCGGCGGTCGCGATCATGGGAATCGCGCGCTTCCCCGGCGCCAGTCTTGCGCTGATGGCGCTGCTCGTGCCCACGAACTATGCGCTCGGCATCGGCGCGGGCGTCGGCCTGCTGACCGCCATCTCGGTCGTGCTCTTCGGGGCGGCGGCCTATGGCTCGCGCGCCACCTTGTGGATCTCCGGCGTCGGCCTCGTGGCGGCGCCGATAGGGCTCTTTGCCCTCGTGGTCCTGCGCACCTTCGGCCTCGAGAGCATCGACAGCTTCCTACGCAATTTCAGCCTTAGCCAACTCCCCGGCGCCTTGAGTCGTTTGTTGGGCGGACTGTCCATCGTCGGGCTCACGATAGGCGCCCTCTTCATCCTCCTGCCCTGGCTGCTCGGCCTGGCGTGGCGCTCGGTGATCCGCTCGCGCCAGGAGGCGGCCATGGCGCAGGCCGAGCGAGACGAGGCCGAGCGGGAGACGGCATACGCCCGGGAGGTCGCGGACCTGCGCGCCGGGCAGACTCAGCTCGCCCGCGATGTCCACGATGTCGTCGGGCACAGCCTGGCGGTCATCCTCGCGCAGGCCCAATCCGCGCAATATCTGCGCGATGACGAACTGGACAAGATGCGCGAAACGATGGCCACTGTTGCCGACTCCGCTCGGCGCTCGCTCGGGGATGTGCGCGCCGTTCTCACCGGCACCCGGGACCAGGCGTCGGCTGCCAGCGCGGGCCTCGAGACGCTCATCAGTGGCGTGCGAGCGGCCGGCAATGAGGTCGTCGAACGTGTCGACGGCACGCCGCGGCCGCTCTCGCCGGAACTCGCCGAGGTCGCCTATCGGGTGCTGCAGGAGATGCTCACGAATGCCCTCAAGCACGGCCGGGAGGGTGGCCCGGTGTGGGTCCGGCAGATCTGGCCCGAGCAACCGGGCGGACGGTTGACGATCGAGGTGCACAATCTCATCGATGCCGACCGCGAGGCGCAGGGCGCGGGGATCGGGCTGGGCTCGATGCGCGATCGGCTGGCATCCGTCGGCGGATCGCTGCGGACCGGAGCCGAGGCAACCGCCGACGGGCCGATGTTCGGTGCGGTCGCGGTGCTGCCGCTGCGGGCGACGGAGGTGTCCGGCGGTATGCCGGTCGTCCCCCGCGTGGCAGGCTGATCCGATGCCCGATATTCGCGTCTTGTTGGTCGACGACCAAGAGCTTTTCCGCGCGGGGATCGCCCGCATCCTCGATGCCCAGGAGGGCATCACCGTGGTTGGCGAGGCCGGCGACGGTGCGGACGCCGTCGCGGCCGTGGATGCGCTGAGTCCCGATGTCGTCCTGATGGACATTCGGATGCCGATCATGGATGGCGTCGAGGCGACGCGGCAGATCTTCGCGCCCGCGCGCGTGGCCGGCCGTGAAACACCGGTCCGCGTCGTCGTGCTCACCACCTTCAATCTCGACGACCGCGCCGCCACGGCGATCCGCTACGGCGCCAGCGGCTTTCTGCTCAAGGACGCCACCCCCGCGATGCTGCGCGAGGCGATCCACACGGTGTATGCCGGTAATGCCGTCCTCGCCCCGGCCGACCTGGCCGTGCTGCTCGACGGCCAGTTCCGCGCCCGCAAGGCACTGCCGCCCGGCTTCGACACCTTGACCGAGCGCGAGCGCGAAGTCCTCGACGCCGTTGCCCGAGGCCTGTCGAATGCCGAGATCGCCCAGGCCATGTTTGCCAGCGAATCGACCGTCAAGACCCACCTCGGCGCCGTCCTGCGCAAGCTCGGCCTGCGCGACCGCGTCCAGGTCGTCGTCTTCGCCCACGAGCACGGCCTGACGTCGTGACGGGGGCTCTGGGGGGGTCTCCTAACTGGCGCTAGGCCATGTTACGAAAGTGGTGGACGGGGTCCCCGCGAAGTATCGGAGCTGGGTCCCACGCTCTGCGTGGGCGGGACGAGCGCAGAACTTCGTGGGGTGTCCTAGCACCACTTAGGTGACTGGCGACAGGTTGCAAACTGCATACAGTCACGCATTGTGTGCTGGGTGTTGGTGCTGGCCCGGGGTGCGCCGCCTGTGGATAAGTTCCTGCACAATCAGCCGACTGCCTAGAGGCTGTGGCGATGGAACTCCACAGTGTCGCCATCAACGGCGTCGTCAGCGCCGCGGACGCAGCACGCCTCGGTATCGGCCCGTATGAGTTGCGCCGCCTTTGCGCGCTGGGCTTGCTTCGACGCATGATTCGCGGCTGGTATGCCGTGTGGCCACCTGGCCATCCGCTGCCGCCAGGTCGACACGGAACTGCTCGCGCACGGGAACTCCAGGAAGCGGGAAGTGGCCGGGAGGAGTCCGCCCGACACGCCCCGTCCCGATAGCGGCGGCTAACGTCTGGTTAACTTCGCGCTCGTGGTGTGGTGGCGACGCGTCGACGACGAAACCGACGCCGGGGGTGGGCCTTACGGGGTCGTTCCCCCGGTCGTTCGGGAGGAGTCCGAGGCCGAAAAGGCGCATCGGCTCAGCGGCAATTTCTCCGGAGATTCCTACTGGGGCGGCCGTCCGGCGAGCACCTCGGACACCGCCGCGAAATCCACCGATTCCGCGCCAGAGCCCGAGTCGGAGGCGGCGAGCGACGACCCCGGTCACGAGACCTCCGGTCACGAAGCCACCGACGCCGCGGCCGTTGCCGAGGTGAGCGCACCGGACGCTGACGCCGAGCCACACGAGCCGGACGCTGCTGCTGATATGCCGACCGCGCCCGACCCCCTGCCCCAGGCGCAACCCACCGATAGCGTGGAGTCGGACAATCCGAATCTGCCGATTCCAGAATCAACCCCAGAAAGGCACGACGCTCCCATGGCCGACTACCAGTCCTCCCTCAATGAGGCAATGCAGATCGACGGCGCGCTCGGCGTGGCCCTCGTGGACTCCCAGAGCGGCATGGCCCTGGCCACCGCGGGCAACCCCGACGGCCTCGATCTCAATGTCGCCGCCGCCGGCAACTCCAATGTCGTGCAGGCCAAGATGCGCACGATGCGCGACCTGGGCCTGAACCAGAAGCTCGAGGACATTCTCATCACCCTCGAGACGCAGTACCACATCATCCGGACCTTCAACCGCGAGGACGGCATCTTCCTGTACCTCGTGCTCGACAAGGCCCGCGCCAACCTCGCGATGGCCCGCTTCAAGCTCGCTGGCATCGAGAAGCAGCTCGTCATTTGAGTCACCCGACCGGGCCGTCTCGGCTTCGGACAACACACCCCCGCAGCCCCCCGGCTGCGGGGGTGTTGTCATGCCACCTCGAACCGCTCCGCGGGACGCAGGGAGCGCACCAGATCGGGGGTGGCGAGGAAGGCACCCGTGAGGCGGTCACCGAAGGTGGTCTCGGCATACTCCAGCCATGCGAGGTCGCTGGGGGTGAGGTATGGCTGACCGGCCCGGCCGCGCGCGAAGATCACCCAGCCGCCCGCAGCCCACGCGTCGTCGGCGATCTCGACCAGCCCCGGTGGGGCTGGCTCCCCGAGCACAGCGTCCGGGACGCCGGGCAGCACGATGAGTTCCCCGGGACGCCGGTCCGCGTCCAGGACGGCGAACATCACGACGCCCAGCGCCCGTTCATGCGGGCTCAGGGCGAGGTCGACCAGTTGCGCGCAGGCGGCACCGGTCACCGGCCTCTCACGGCCTAGGTCGGGCGTCGATGGGTAGCCGGTGGAATCACGGAAATCAAGGAAATCGTCCATGCACCAAGGCTTCTCGCGATCGCCGAATCCGTCTAGGCGACTATCCACAGGCCCCCGAGAGGGGACAGGCGGCGGGTGCGTCAGGCGCGAGAGATGGCCATGACAACGGCCTTGGGCTCGGTGAAGAACTCGCGACTGAAGTTGCCGCCCTCGCGGCCGACGCCGGAGTCACCGACGCCGCCAAATGGCGTGCGCAGGTCGCGGATGAAGAAGCAGTTGACCCATACCGTGCCGGCCCGCAGCCGCGACGCCACGCGGTGCGCGCGCGAGAGGTTCTCGGTGAAGAGCATGGATCGTCAGGGCCTCGGCGGCGGCGACGAAGCGCGCCATGAACTCGTCATAGATCGAGGTGTGGATGAACAGTCGAGATCCGGCCAGGCAGATCTGTCCGGCGTTGCGGAAGATTGCCTCCACGGCCCAGTAGACCGCATTGTCGAGGTCAGCATCGCCGAAGACGATATTGGCGCCCTTGCCGCCGAGCTCGAGCGATACCGGCGCCAAATGCGCTGAGGCAGAGGCCATTACGTGCTTGCCCGTGGTCGAAGAGCCGGTGAAGGTGACCCGGTCGACCCGGTCGTCACCAGTCAGTGCCGCACCGGCCGGCATCCCGTGCCCGTTGAGGACATTGAGGACACCGGGCGGCATACCCGCCTCCACCGCGAGCCGGCCGAGCAGAGTCACCGACGCAGGAGTGTCCTCCGACGGCTTGATGATGCAGGTATTGCCCCACGCGATGGCCGGGGCGATCTTCCACGAGGCCATCATCAGCGGGAAGTTCCAGGGCGAGATGGCCGCGACGACGCCGGCGGGCCCGAACTCGCTATAGGTGTGGTGCCCGCTGTCCATCGGGTAGACCTCGCCGGCATACCCGGCGTCGGCGGGGTGCGACCCGATGGCTATCTCTTCGAGCGCGCTCCGATGCTCTTCTATTGGGAACTGACGCTGGCCTGCGGTCTGGCATGCCGGCACTGCCGGGCCACCGCGATGTCGGTCGGCGCACCCGGCGAGTTGACGACGGCGGAGTCCTTCCAACTCCTGGACGACATCACCGGATTCGGCAACCCGATGCCACATGTCGTCTTCACCGGCGGGGATCCCTTGCGGCGCAACGATCTTGAAGCTCTCGTCCGAGGCGCCACCGAGCGCGGCATCGGCAGTTCCCTCGCGCCGGCCGTGACCGAAGACTTCACGCCGGAGCGCCTCGCCGGGCTGCGCGATGCCGGCATACAGACCATCTCGCTCTCCCTCGACGGCTCGACGGCTTCCCTGCACGATGGTCTGCGCGGTGTCAGCGGGACCTTCGAGATGACCATGGACGCCTTTGAGATCGCCGCGGATCCCCGGCATGGCAGTCGACCTTGCAGATCGCGCAGCCGCCGCGTCGGCACCCGATGGTGTAGGCGTACCCCGCCTTGTACAGGCCGCTGAGAACGGTCTCTTCCGGGGCGAGGTAGATCACCTCCCCGGTCGGGTGGATCGTGACGGTCGGCACGGTGCTCCTTCGCACTGCATACGGTCCAGCACCGCCTGCCGGCGGGTGGATGGCACCAGATTGGACCGGGCAGGCGCCCGCTCCATCGCGTGTTCCTTATGCCGGAACCCCCCGGGGGGTGTCCGTGGGCCGTCCCGATTCGTCGTCAGGCTCGCAGGACGGGTATGCCGTGTGGCTGCTTGAATGTGCGCGTGCAGATCAACCCGGCCGTGGACGCGTGGTTCGCCGACTACAGCAACCCGCAGAAGCCGCTTGCGCAGGCGGTCCGCGAGGTGGTGCTCGCCGCCGACCCGCGAGTCACCGAGGCGATCAAGTGGCAGGCGCCGACCTTTGTGTATGCGGGCAATATCGCCTCCTTCTATCCGAAGGCCAAGGCGCATGTGGCCCTGATGTTCCATAAGGGCGCCTCGCTGCCCGACCCCACGGGGCTCCTGGAGGGCACGGGCGAGGTCTCGCGGGTCGCGAAATTTCTCGACCACGACGATCTGGAGGCCAAGCGCGAGGCGCTGACGGACCTCATACGCGCCTGGGTGTCGGCCCGCGCCTGATTGGCCCCTCGAACGTACTTGACCCGGCCAACTCATACCTGGCCGGGTCACTCCTTTTATACCGGCCGGAGGTGGACCGATCGGGGACCGACACGATTGCCGGGCGTAAACATCCGGTGACCATCTGGGGGTGATGGCAGGATGCCTGGCATGAGCAAGGAGAAGCGGCCCCTGCCGGACGAAGAGACCAAGCGCAAGTTCCGGGAGGCGCTGGAGCGCAAGCAAAAGGGCGGCGGGATGGACGTCTCCGATCACGCCGAGCACGGCAAGGTCGAGTCGGCGCACGGCCCTGAGAGCCACCAGAAGATGTTCCGCCGCAAGTCCGGCGGCTGATTCGCTGGTCGCGCCGGACGATTGACGGCTTTTCGTGCGCGGCCTGGCAGGATGCGCGCCATGACGCCGCGCGTGATCCACACGGCCCAAGCCCTCGTCGACGAGGTCGTCGAGGTGCCGGCCCTCCCACTGCGGGGCGGCAATGTCATGGCCGGGGCGCATTCGTTGTATGCCGGCGGCGCCGTGAACATCCTCATCGCCGCTGCTCGCTCGGGAGCCTCGTGCGTGCACGCCGGATCGCACGGCACCGGGCCCAATGGCGATCTGGTCCGGGCGGCGTTGGCCGGCGAGGGCATCACGTGGTCGTCCCCGCCGATCCCGGATCAGGACACCGGGATCTGCTTCGTCATGATCGAGCCGACCGCTGAGCGGACCTTCGTCACGACGCAGAGCGCCGAGCGGCGGATCAGCGTCGAATCGCTGGCGCTGAGTTCGCCGCAGGCCGGGGACCTGGTGTGCATCAGCGGCTTCTCGCTCGTGGGGCGCACCCGCGATCCGCTGGTTGCCTGGTTGGAGACCCTGGACCCGTCGGTGGTGGTGGTCCTCGACCCGGGCGCGGCCTTTGCCGACTTGGACGCAGACCTGCGCTCGCGGGTGCTGGCGCGCACCCATGTGTGGAGCGGCAACGCCGAGGAGTCGCACGACCTGAGCGGCTGCGCGACCAATGACGAGGCGGCCGCGGCCATCGCGGCGCTGCTGCCGACCGGTGGCGTCGCCATCGTCCGCGATGGGGACAAGGGCTGCGTCGTCGCGGACGGTGGCGTAGTGACGCGAGTGCCGGGCTATCCCCAGAAGCCCATCGACACCAATGGAGCCGGCGACACGCATACCGGCGTCTTGTGCGCCAGCCGCGCCGCCGGGCTGGGCTGGGTCGAGGCGGCGCGGCGCGGCAATGTCGCGGGCGCGATCAAGGTGACCCGGCGCGGGCCGGCGACAGCGCCCACGGCGGCGGAGATCGACGCCTTTCTCGCCGATCACGAGCTCGCTACCTCCCGGTAACCTCTGCGGTGTGAGCACCACCGCCGGCCCCGAGATCGATGTCGACGTCCTGATCATCGGCGCGGGCCTGTCCGGGATCGGCGCCGCCTGTCATCTGGTGCGCGAGGCGACCGGGCTGACCTACGCTATCGTCGAGATGCGCGAGCGGATGGGCGGGACCTGGGATCTCTTCCGCTATCCCGGGGTGCGTTCGGACTCGGACATGTACACCCTCGGCTACGCCTTCCGCCCGTGGCGCGGTGAGCACGCACTCGCCCAGGGCGGGGAGATCCTCGACTACATCCGCGCGACCGCGCAGGAGTATGACGTCGAGCAGCACATTCACTACGGGCACAAGGCGATTCGCGCCGACTTCGACACCGCGACCTCGCGGTGGAATGGGGTGTGCGAAGTGGAGGGGCGGCCGGTGCGCACGCGAGCGCGCTTCCTCTATGCCTGCACGGGCTACTACGACTATGCCGCCGGCTATACCCCGGACCTGCCGGGCGTCGAGGAGTTCGGCGGCCGCGTGGTGCATCCGCAGGCCTGGCCGGCGGATCTGGAGTATGCGGACCAGCGGGTCGTCGTCATCGGCAGCGGTGCCACGGCGGTCACCCTGGTCCCGGCCATGGCCGAGCGCGCGGGACACGTGACGATGCTCCAGCGCTCCCCCAGCTATGTGCTCAATATGCCGACCGAGGACCCCGTCGCGAAGGCGGCGGGGGCCTTCCTGCCGGACCGGTCCGCATACACCGTGACCCGCTGGGCGCACCTGCTGCAGGCCGGGGGGTTCTATCGCGCCTCGCGGATCTCGCCGCGGCTGGTGCGCAAGCTCCTGCGGGCGGATGTGAAAGCTCATCTGCCGCAGGACTATCCGATCGATGTGCACTTCACGCCCCGCTACAACCCGTGGGATCAGCGGCTCTGCCTGGTGCCGGATGCCGATCTGCACCAGGCCATCGGGCGTGGCGACGCGGAGGTAGTGACCGACACCATCGACCGCTTCACGGCAACGGGCATCCGACTGAGCAGTGGCCGAGAGCTGCCGGCCGATCTCGTCGTCACGGCGACCGGGCTGCAGATCCTGCCGGGCGGCGGGGCGCAGCTGTCGGTGGATGGCGAGCCGATCGACTTACGCGAGACGGTGTCGTACAAGGGCATCATGCTCAGCGGAGTGCCGAATTTCGCTCTGGCACTGGGGTATACGAATATTTCCTGGACGCTCAAGGTCGATCTGACGTCGCGCTATGTGTGCCGGTTGTTGAGCTATATGGACCGGCATGGGTTCACGCAGGTGTGGCCGCAGCGGCCGAGCTCCGGCGACACCGAACGCCCGGTCATCGACTTCGCGGCGGGCTATGTGCAGCGCGCGGCGGCGATCTTGCCGCGGCAGGGAACGACCGGACCGTGGAGTGTTCCGCAGAACTATCTCGTGGACCGGTGGCGGCTGCGGCGCCGCGGACGCCTGACCGATGGCGTGGTCTTCAGCCGCTGAGGGCCGCAATCGTGGCGCGGGAACTTAGAGTTGGCGCCGTGACGAGCAAGCAGGACAAGGACAGCGCGCCCGCGACCGACGAATTCGGCGGCCTGATCGGGGTCGGGTCGGCCCGCACGATCCGGGCCCCATGGCATCCGTCATCACTGGGCAAGATCCGGGCGGCCGTGATGGCCGATCTTGAAGCCCGCCAGGTCGAGGACGAGACGCTCGACGAGGTAGCGGTCGTCGTCTCCGAGCTGGTGACCAATGCCTTCAAACACGCACAACCCTTGCACGACAACACGGTTCGCATTCACTGGACCGAGCGCGCAGGCGTCGTGGAGGTCGAAGTGACCGATGGCGGCGGGGAGACGTCGCCGAAGCCGCGCCCCGAGGCCGTCTTTGCCGTCTCCGGCCGTGGGCTGCGGATCGTGCGCTCTTTCGCCCACGAGTGGGGCGTCAGTGAGAAGAAGGGCGCGATCACCGTGTGGGCCGCTTTGGGTGGTCCGTCGCGCCGTCGGGCATGATCGCCTGTCATGGGTAAAGCCTCACGCGCCAAGAAGTCGGATGCGCCCCGCGCGCCGCGTCCTGCGGCCTATGCCGCCCGCCCCTTCCGCGGCTTGCCGGGCGAGAGCGACTGGGTCGCCTTGTCCGAAATCCTGCCGGCCGCCACGGCGACGGTGCGCTTGCGCGAGGGTGTCGGGAGCGGCGACGCGCCGCGAGAGGTGACGGTCTGCACCGTCTTGCCGATGGCCTGGCCAGCGCTGCGGCGCTCCGATGGCGCCGTTCTCGTCGCCACCCAAGGCGGCGGTCAGAGTGGCGATAAGTCACGCGATCTCGGCAGCGCGATCCTCGCGGCCCTCGATGCCGAGCCCGGCACACCGCTGACGCGAGTGCCGATGGCCACGGATGCGACGCCTGCTCTGCAGGACCTGCTCGTCGACGAGGCGCCGGAGGTGTCGGTGCGAGAGGGTTTCGACTTCTGGGCCGAGGGCCAGGAACTCGACGGGGATGCCCAGGAATCGCTGAGCCGCGCCAATGACTCGGTCCTGCCGACGGAGCGGGTCGCGGGCTCGGATTCGGCCTACTGGTGCCTGATCGGCAACCGACCACACCTGCGCGTTGTGCTGGCAGAGGACGAGGACGACGCGACCAATGCCTTGGCCCGGCTGTGGGCGGCCGGGACCGCTTCCTTGGGTGAGGACTCGCGGCTGCTCGGCGCCTTCCGCGCGGGCGGTCTGCTGATTCCGGTGTGGGAGTTGGCCGCTGGGACTGTTGCTGCTGACCTGCCGGACTCGCTGGCGGCGTGGCGTTCGCGGTATGCCGCGGCGCTCACCGATGCGCCGCTGACCGCCGAGGAGCGGCGCGCGAAGGCCGGCCTGCTCAACCGGCAGATCACCCTGCGCTGAGCGCCATGCCGACCCCCACCCGCGTCGCGGCGATCATCCCGGCGAAGTCCGAGGCCGAGCGGATCGCCGCGACCGTCGCGGCGGTCCGGGGCTTGCAGGCTGTCGATGTGGTGGTGGTCGTCGACGACGGGAGCACCGACGACACGGCGGCGGTGGCCGAGGCCGCGGGGGCAGTGGTGGTGCGGCATACGACCAACCACGGGAAGGCCGCCGCGATGATGAGCGGGGCGAAATTTGTTGCGGCGCAAGATGCCTCGGACGCGCTGCGGGCGCTGTTGTTCGTGGACGCCGACCTCGGCGCGAGTGCGACCAATCTCGATCCGCTCGTGGCACCGGTGCTCGCCGGTGAGGCCGATATGACGATCGCCAATATCCCGCGCGCCAACTCCTCGCGTGGTGGCGGGCGCGTGGTGCGGCTCGCGCAGCGGACGATCCGGGCGCGCACCGGACGCGAAATCGCGCAGCCGCTCAACGGGATGCGATGCCTGACGCGCGACGCCTTCCGCCGCGCGCTGCCCTTGGCGCCGGGGTGGGGTGTCGAGGTGGGGTTGACGCTAGATGTCTTGGGTGCCGGCTTGCGGGTTGTCGAGGTGCCGGTCGACTTCACGCATCGCGCGACGGGCACGGACTGGCGCGGAATTGTGCACCGCGGCAAGCAATTTCGCGATGTCGCGCGCGTGGTCGCGCGGCGGCGCTGAGCTCAGTCGGCCGATCGGACCCGTGATGGCGTCGGGGGTGACGGGGGCAGGCGCGGGCCCTGGCGGCGCACGCTCGCGTGCGCCAGCGCTGATCGCGCTGTCCCTCTTGCTGCTCCTGCTCGTCGGCTGGCTCGGGGAATCGGCGGCGAAGCCCCCTCTCGGGTCCCGCGGCTGGGCGCCGGGCGAACTGCCCTGGGCTCTCGGATCGGGCGCGGTCACGGCGACGCTCGCGACGGCATACATCCTGGGCGCGGGGGGCCTGTGGCTCGGCCTGCGCTCGGCACGGCCCTGGCCGGTCTGGGCGATCGGGGCGCTCGCCCTGGGGGCGCTGCTCGTGATGCCCTTCGGGTCGGCGGACCACACGAACTACGCGGCCTACGGGCGAATCGCCTTCCAGGGTGGCGATCCGTATGTCGAGTCGCCGATCGCGTGGGCGGGCGGGGCCGATCCGGTGACCAGCGGGGTGCAGCCGCCCTGGCAGAGCACACCGAGCATTTACGGTCCGCTGTCGACGCTGGCGCAGCTGGTGTCCGCGGCGATCGGCGGCGACAACCTGCGGCAGGTCGTGTGGGTGTGGCAGGTGCTGATCGTGCTCGCGTGGCTGGGAACGCGCGTGCTGCTGCGCCGGTTGTTCCCGGATGCGCACGGGCGGGTCGATCTGTTGTGGACCATGAACCCCTTCGTCATCGGCACCGGGGTGCTGGGCGCGCATGTCGACACGCTCGCGACGCCGTTGATGGTGGCGGCGCTGCTGTTGGCCCGGGGTGCGCTCTGGCCCCGCGCGCTGGCGGCGGGGGTGGCCTGCGGACTCGCGTCGTCCGTGAAGGTGACCGCCGGTGTCGTCTTGGTGGCGATCGCGGTGGGCTGGCTTGTGGAGGCTCGCGCTGCGGCTGCCGATGACGCGGCTCGGGGGCGCGGGGGCGGACTGGTCACCCGGCTCGCCGCGCTCGTCGCGGGGGCGGCGCTCGTGGCCGTGCCGCTGCAGGTGTGGGCGGGCGGGCGGTCATACGACCAGCTCGGGCGCTCGCGGCGCTCGATCTCGCTGGCGACGCCATGGCGCAAGGTCTACGAATGGTTCGGGGGGCACCTGGACGACGGGACCTGGCGCAGCCTGATCTTCGCGGCGGCGGCGCTGACATGCCTGCTATTGGCGTGGGCGGCGTGGCGGCTGCTGCGGGCGGCGGCGGCGGCCGCGGGTGCCGCGGTGGTGCTCGCGCTGGCGTTGTCGATCGCGTATGCCGTCGGCGCGCCCTATGTGCTGCCGTGGTACGACCAGTTGGTCTGGGCGCTGCTGCCGGGCGTGGCGGCCGGGGCGGCGGTGGGGGCGGTGGGGGCGGTGGAGCGGGTATGGATCGTGCGGGGCCTGATGCTGGCGCTGGCCTATGTGCCCGGTCGCGTGGTGGGGATGAGCGCGGGCGTGGAGTCGCTGACCCTCGGCTGGCGTCGCGATGTGGCCCCGCTGGCGGCGATCGTGGCGGGTGTCGTCCTGCTCCTGGCCGGCCGACGGGGTCGAGATCGGGAAACACGCCGAGCGTGAGTGCTGTCCGTCGGCGTGTTTCCCGAAGTCGACCGGGCGGCGCTCGGCGGGATGGTGGATTTGGCGTCTTGGCGCGTGGTCAGGCGTCGAGCAAAAGGTCGGTGAGGTCGGCCGCCGCGTGGCGTCGGGCGCCGGAGAGTGGCGCCTCGTCGACCTGGGCGTGCCGAACGTCGATGGGCAGGGCGCACATGCCATTGACGCGCGCGGCGATGGCTTCGCGCAGCCAGTCGTTGGCAGCGAGCGGGCCACCGAGAATCAGCGCTTGCGGGTCGAGGAAGGTCACGACGCCTGCGCAGGCGAGCGCGATCGCTTCCACAAAGCGATCACGCGCCGGGTCGGTGGAGTCGGGGCGCAGGATGCGCTCGGCCAGGTCGAGATCGAGGCGCCACTGACCGGGCACCGCGAGCCCGAGGTCGCTCAGTCGGCGAACCAGGGTGGCATTGCCCGTCCAGGGGAGTTGGGCGATCTCACCGGCCGTGCCGCGGGCGCCTTGGACCACGCGCCCGTCGATGACGATGGCCGCCCCGATGCCTCGGCCGAGGTGAATGTGGATGACATCGGACAGGTCGCGGGCGACGCCGAAGTCGAGTTCGGCGAGCGCGGACCAGTTGACGTCGTTATCAATCGCCAGCCGCCCACCGTGGGCAAGGCGAGGTCTGAGCACGCCGGGCAGGTCGGCATCGCCGATCAGGAAGGGCGAGCCCGGCAGGTCCACGACCCGGCCGGTGTGCGGATCCACCGGGTCGGCAACGCTCACCGCGATGCTTCGGAGGGGAGCCTGCGCGATGTCACCCGCGGCTCGGAATGCCTCGTTGATCGCGGCATCGAGAGCCCCTCGCAGGTCTGCTTCGCGCACCGGCTCGTCGACGGCGAGGGTATGCCGCCCGCGCACCTGACCGCGCACGTCCAGCACTTCCGCGGTGACCTCGCCCGCGCCGGCGTGGATCGCCAGCGCGGCCCCAGCGGTCTCATCGACCTCGACGAGCGTGCCCGCCCGCCCACGACCGCCCTGCGTGAGGGCGCCCTCGTGGAGCACGCCGCGCTCGCTGAGACGCCGGACCGATTCGGAGACGGTGGGCTTCGACAACCCGGTCGCTTTGGCTAGCGCCGCGCGAGTGGCAGGAGCCCTGACCAATTCGGCGAGGACGTATCCATCCGTCAGACGGCGAAGCAAGTCGAGGGTCGGCAGGGCCTCGTCCGGTCGACCCGAACCCTGGTGACTGGCGGGTGCCTCACCGCCGGTTCCGGGGGCGGACGAGGCGCCACGTCCCCGGCCTGGCCGGGCGCGGAGGGGGGTCACAGGAGGACTCGGGCTGACGGCATACGTGCAGCATAAGCCTTTGTAAGGTCTCTTGACATATGCACTCTCAGTCTGCCATTCTCTCCATTAGTCAGCAGTCCTAACTAAACCTTTGAGAGCAGGGAGCACGCCGATGCCCGCCGTCGCCGACACAGCCCAGACAACCCCCGCCGGGGGCACCATCTCCCGCATCACCGGCCTGCCGCACTGGGAGAGCACCCCCGGTGACCTGGCCGCGGCCACCAGGGAGATCAAGGCCGCGATCCGGGCCAAGATCGAGCGCGAGTCCGGCAAGAGCGTTGCCGAGGTCTTCGCGCAGCTCGAGGAGCACATCCGCGCTGAGGTTGAGGAGATCACGGCGGCCAAGGAGCGCGGCGAGCAGGTCTGGCCGGTGCTGGACTATGCCGACATCGAGGCCGGTCGCATCACGCCCGAGCAGCGCGCCCAGATCAAGCGCCGCGGCTGCGCGGTCATCCGCGGCCACTTCGATCGCGACCAGGCGGTCGCCTGGGATGGCGAGCTCGTCGACTATGTCGAGTCCAACCACTTCTTCGAGAACTACCGCGGGCCGGGCGACGACTTCTTCTCGACCGTGGGGTCCAAGCCGGAGATCTACCCGGTCTACTGGTCACCGACCCAGATGGCGGCGCGGCAGCACCCGCGGATGGCGACCGTGCAGGCGTTTCTTAACTCGATGTGGGCCAGTGAGTCCGAGGGTCGGCAGTGGTTCGACCCCAATGTCGACTCCCTCTATCCCGACCGGATCCGTCGCCGTCCGCCGGGCACCAACTCCGCGGGCCTGGCCGAGCACCTCGACCCGGGCACCCTCGATCTGTGGATGACCGAGGGCTACCAGCAGCACTTCCGCCACCTGTTCAGCGGCGATGTGACGGCATACGACCCGTGGGACCCGGCCTATCGCACCGAGGCCAGCCAGTATCCCGGCACCACGATGTGCTCCGCCTTCCGCACCTTCCAGGGCTGGACTGCTTTGTCGGACATGGCTTTTGACCAGGGCGTCCTGCACACCGTGCCGATCCCGACCGCGATGGCCTATCTCATGCTGCGCCCGCTGCTCGATGATGTCGCCGATGACGAAATGTGCGGCGTCACCACCGGCAAGACTTTCCCCGCCAATGCCGCGTGGCACCCACTGCTCATGGAGGCCGTCACGGGCATCCCGTCGGTCGAGCCCGGCGACTCGGTGTGGTGGCACTGCGACATGATCCACTCGGTCGCGCCGGTCACTGACCAGCAGGGCTGGGGCAACGTCATGTACATCCCCGCCGCCCCGTGGTGCCCGAAGAACGAGGCGTACGCCGAGCACGTCCGCGCCGCGTTCGAGGCCGGCACCTCGCCCTCCGACTTCCCCGTCGAGGACTACGAAGCCGACTGGCCCAACCGCTTCCAGCCCGCCGACCTCAACGCCATCGGCCGCCGCGGCCTCGGCCTCCCGCCGGCCTGACCTGCGGGTGTAGCGGCTAAACCACAGGGCGGAAGCCGGCGTTTTGGGCGGCCGTCTCGTCGAGGAACCACAGGTGCGGCTCGGCGTCGGCGTAGCCCGGGGCGCCGTCGACGACATAGGTCATGGTGTCCTGCCAAGCCTTGACCGAGTGACCCAGCGGCATGGCGCCGTTGTCGAGGCAGGCGGCAGAGCCGATGCCGTAGCCGCCATCGCAAACCTCATCCAGCTCCGAGATGCGGCGCTCCCCCGAGACTGCTCCGGGAGATGAAAACTCTTGTGCGCCTTCGCCTTCCGCCACGAGATTGCCCTAGCTGTCCCACACCTGCGGACCGCCCGCATCCTCTTCGGTCCAGTCGCCGCGCTGACGGAACTCCTCCCCGGCGGCCACATCGTGCTGACCACTATCGTGCGCTGACTGCCCTGCCTGGCTGTCCGTCTCCGTGTCCTCGCCTGGGGTCATGCCCCTCACCCTTCCGTCCGAAATCAACCCTCGTCGATCTCGTCTCGTCGTGCGTGGCCGCGCGCGATACGCCTGCCGTAATTGCCAACGTACGCCGCGCGGAGGACTGGCCGCAGAGCACTGCCCGCCCACTTGCGCCGACCGCGGCTTTCTACCCCAAGGGGTGGGTTCGGGCATATGCCGGACCGGGCCGACCCGGCTGGTTAGGGTCGGAGTATGCCGCTCGCCCCGCTGACCCTGCCCGCGACCGATGCCGCCTGGCTGGCCTTCCTGGATCAGCGGCTGACCGCTGCTCTGACGCGGGCCCAAGACGTCGTGACAGACCTGAAGGACGGAGCAAGCAGGTCGGCATTAGACGCCCTCCAGGCCTGGAACTCCGGCGATATCGGTCTCGGCGAGGCTGGCGGGATGGCCAGCCTCTTCGCCGAGGTCCATCCGGACCCAGCCGTTCGCGAGCAGTGTGAGCGGGCCAGCCAAGAGGTCTCGAAGTTCCTCACCGCGAGGGCCTTGGACCGGCCGCTGTATGACGTGCTCTCCGCCCTCGATCCGGCGGGCCTGGACGGCGATGCCCGGCGCCTGCTCGAGCGGACGCTGCGGGACTTCCGCCGCTCCGGCGTGGACCAGGATGAGGCCACGCGCGAGCGCATCACCGCCATCCAGGAGCGGCTGACCGTGCTCGGTCAGGAGTTCGGTCGGCATATTCGCGATGACGTCCGCACGATCCGAGTCACGGCCGACCGGCTTGACGGGCTGCCCGCGGACTACATCGCGGCGCACCCGGCCGATGCGGACGGGCTTGTCACGATCAGCACCGACTACCCCGACCTGATCCCGTTCACGACCTTCGCGACGGATGCGGCGGCGCGGCGCGAACTGCATACGGCCTTCCTCAACCGCGGCTGGCCGGCGAATGACGCGATCCTGCACGAGATTCTCGACCTGCGCCACGAGTTCGCCGGGCTGCTGGGGTATGCCGACTGGCCGGACTTCGACGCCGAGGTCAAGATGATCGGCCGTGGCGCCGCGATCGGGGAGTTCATCGATCGGATCGCCGCGCTCGCCGAGGCCCCGGGAAAGCGCGACATCGGCATACTCCTTGCCCGCGCACAGCAGGATGATCCGACGAAAACCGCACTGACAGCAGCAGATTCGGGCTTCTATGCCGAGCGGGTGCGCCGCGAGCAGTATGACGTGGACGCCCAAGAGGTGCGTCGCTACTTCGCCTTCCCCAAGGTTCGCGCTGGCTTGCTCGATGTCACCGCACGGCTTTTCGGGATCTCCTATGTCGAGCAGCCCGAGGTGCCGGTCTGGCATGAGGAGGTCACGGCATATGACGTGCACCGGGATGGCGCGATTATCGGGCGCATCTATCTGGACCTGCACCCGCGGGAGGGCAAGTACAAGCACGCCGCCCAGTTCAGCATCACCAGCGGCGTGGACGGTGAGGTGCTGCCCGAGGGCGCGCTGGTCTGCAATTTCCCAACGGGGCTGATGGAGCATTCCGATGTCGTGACGCTCTTCCACGAGTTCGGTCACCTCGTGCATCACATCCTCGGCGGACAGCAGCGCTGGGTGCGCTTCAGCGGAGTCGCGACGGAATGGGATTTCGTCGAAGCGCCCTCGCAAATGCTCGAGGAGTGGGCGTGGGATGGGACGGTGCTCGCCTCGTTCGCCACCGATGAGGACGGGCAGCCGATCCCGGCGGACCTCGTCGCGAAGATGGTGCGCGCGCACGAATTCGGCAAGGGTCAGAAGGCGCGGACCCAGATGTTCTATGCCGCGGTGTCCTATGGCCTGCACAAGGAGCGGCCGGCCGATCACACGGCCTTCGTCGCGGACCTGCAGGGCCGCTACGACCTGCTGGCGCGACTGCCCGACACGCATTTCCAAGCCGCCTTCGGGCACCTCGACGGCTATGGCTCGGGCTACTACACCTATATGTGGAGCCTGGTCATCGCTAAGGACCTCTTCGGTGCCTTCGACCCCGCTGACCTGTTCGCACCGGATGCGGCGGGCCGCTACCGGGATCAGGTGCTCGCGCCGGGTGGCAGCGCCGACGCCGCGGACTTGGTCGCCGAATTCCTCGGCCGGCCATACTCTTTCGACGCTTTCGGCGAGTGGCTCTCGTCCTAATCGGTCAGCGTCACATCCGTCAGCCGAGCGCCACCCCGAGCGCGCAGGCCGCCAGGCCGAGCGTCAGGCTCAGCACCACATTGGCCACGGCCTTGCCCGCTGCCTTCTCGTCGAGCAAGCCGACGCTTTCGCTGGCGAAGGTGCTGTATGTCGTGAGGGCGCCACAAAAACCGGTGCCAGCGAAGAGGGCTGCGTCACCCGTGAATTTGGCCATGACCACCCCGAGGAGGAATGAGCCGACGACATTGACGACCAGCGTCCCCCACGGGAGGGCGCGCCCGAAGCGGGCGGCGACGAGCGCATCGGTCAGGTAGCGCACCACGGCGCCGGCTGCGCCGCCGAGCGCGACGAGGAGGATCGTCATACTCCTGCCTCCTCGGTGGGACCAAACAGGTCTCCGGCGTCGGCCTCGGCCGGTAGACGACCGCCCAGCAGCCGGTGCATCGCCCGGACGCCGACCCAGCACGCCAGGATGGCCAGCACTGGGGTGAGGATGAAATAGCTTGCGGCGGTGAGGCTTTCGCCCGCCGACCAGAGTGAGTGGGCGTCATACGCGACGGTCGAGAAGGTCGTGAAGCCGCCCAGAATCCCGGTGCCGAGGAAAGGGCGCGCCAGCCGATGACCTGGCCGGCGCAGCAACCAGCAGACGAGCAGTCCCATAAGGAACGAGCCGAAGACATTGATGGCCAGCACAGCGCCGGCCGACCCGCCCCACCCGGGATCGAGTGCCTCGGTCAGCGCGGTCCACGACCCGAGCCCCCACCGCGCCGTCGCCCCCACCGCGCCGCCGACCGCGACCGCCGCGAGCACGGCGGGTTCGCGGGGCGGCATACGAGCACCGTATGCCGTCGCGCCCGTCAGGCGGACTCCTCGAGCGCGCCGGCGAACTGGGCGGCATAGAGGCGGGCGAAAGCGCCTCCGGCAGCCAGGAGTTCGGCGTGCGAGCCCTGCTCGACAATTCGGCCGTCCTCCATCACGAGAATGAGATCGGCGTCTCGGATCGTGGAGAGGCGGTGCGCGATGACGAAGCTGGTCCGGTCGGAGCGCAGCGCGGCCATGGCGTGCTGGACCAGGACCTCGGTGCGGGTGTCCACCGACGAGGTGGCCTCGTCCAGGATGAGCAGCGAGGGGTCGGAGATGAAGGCGCGGGCGATCGTGACCAATTGCTTCTCACCGGCGCTGATATTGCTGGCCTCCGAATCGAGCATGGTGTCGTAGCCATCCGGCAGCGAGTGGACGAAACGGTCGACATAGGTCGCCTCGGCGGCGGCCCGGACCTCGGCATCAGAGGCACCAGGTTTGCCGTAGGCGATGTTCTCGCCGATTGTGCCCTCGAACAGCCAGGTGTCCTGCAGCACCATGCCGATCCGAGAACGCAACTCGTGCCGAGTCAGCTCGGTGATATCGGTGCCGTCCAAGGTGATCCGGCCAGAGTTCAGCTCGTAGAAGCGCATGATCAGGTTGACGAGTGTCGTCTTGCCAGCGCCCGTCGGCCCGACGATGGCCACCGTCTGGCCGGGGTGAACCGACAGCGATAGGTCTTCGATGAGCGGGCGTTGCGGATCGTAGGCGAACGAGACGTGCTCGAAGGCGACCTCGCCGCGGGTGCCGGAGTCGAGCAGGCCCGATCGCTCGGGCACATTCTCCGGCGCGTCCAGCACCTCGAAGACCCGCTCCGCCGAGGCGACACCGCTCTGCATGAGATTCGCCATGGAGGCGACCTGGGTCAACGGCTGGGTGAACTGGCGGGAGTACTGGATGAAGGCCTGGACATCGCCGATGCTCATCGACCCGGACGCCACCCGCAGCCCGCCCACGACCGCGATGAAGACATAGTTGAGGTTCCCGACGAACATCATCATCGGCATGATCAGGCCGGAGATGAACTGCGCGCCGAAGGACGCACCACGCAGGTCGTCATTCTTGGCCTCGAAGGCCGCTTGCGCCGCATCCGCCCGGCCGAAGACCTTAACCAGTCCGTGGCCGGTGAAGGTCTCCTCGACAATCGAGTTCAGCTCACCGGTCGACTTCCACTGTTGCACGAAGTGCGCCTGGCTGCGCTTGCCGATCACCGCCGTGATCCCGATTGAGATGGGGATCGTCACCAGTCCCAGGATGGCCAGCAGCGGCGACACCCAGAACATCATCGCGAGCATCGCGATCACGGTGAGGAAGCTCGTGATGAGTTGACTGAGGGTTTGCTGCAAGCTCTGCCCGATATTGTCCACGTCATTGGTCACCCGTGAGAGCAACTCGCCACGCGGCTGAGAATCGAAGTACGCCAACGGAAGTCGGTTCAGCTTGGCCTCGACGTCCCGCCGCAGCCGATAGACCGCGCCATTGACGATCTGCACGATGATCCGCGCTTGAGCCCACGAGAGCAGGCTCGCCGCGGCATACAACGCCAGGGCCAGCAGCAGCACCGACCGCAGCGCGCCGAAGTCGATGCCCTGGCCGGCGACGAAGTGCGACATGGCGCCCACGACCTCGGCGAAGTCGTTCTGTCCCTGGGCGCGCAGCCCGGCAACGACCGCCTCCTGCGTCATGCCAGCAGGGAACTTGCTGCCCGCCCACCCCTCGAAGACCAGGTCTGTGGCGTGCCCGAGAATCCGTGGCCCGAGCGCGTTCAAGACAACCGACACCAGGGCGAATGCCAGCGCCGCCCACAATCCGATCCGGTCCTCGCGCATCAATCCGAGCAGTCGCCGCGCGGACGGGCCGAAGTTGCGGGACTTCTCGCCAGGCTGGCCCATCCGCATATGCGGTGGTCCGCCGCGCTGCGCCGCTCCGGCCGCCCCACGGCGCTGCTGGGCTGCCTTCTCTTCCTCGGTGAGGATGCGGTCGCTCATGGCTGCACCGCTTCCAGGGTTTGCGAGGCGACGATCTCGGCATAGGTCTGGCACATCTCGAGCAAGTCCGTATGCCGTCCGCGCCCGACCACCCGGCCGTCCTCCAGCACGATGATCTGGTCGGCATCGATGATGCTGGAAACCCGTTGCGCCACAACGATGACCGTCGCTGCCGTGGTATGCGGACGCAGCGCCTCCCGCAGCCGCGCGTCGGTCGCGACGTCGAGGGCTGAGAAGGCGTCGTCGAAGAGGTAGACCTCGGGCCGGCGCACGAGCGCCCGCGCAATCGCGAGACGTTGCCGCTGACCCCCGGAGACATTCGTCCCGCCCTGACTAATGGGTGCATCGAGACCGCCCGGCATGGCGGCGACGAAATCCTCCGCTTGTGCCACCCGCAGGGCCCCCCACAAGTCCTCATCGGTGGCGTCCGGGTCGCCATAGCGCAAATTGCTCGCGACCGTTCCGCTGAACAGGAAGGGCTTCTGCGGGACGAGGCCGATATGCCGCCACAAATCGGCGATGGCGGCATCGCGCACCTCGACGCCGCCGAGGAGAACGGAGCCGGCGGTCACGTCATACAGCCTGGGCACCAGGCCGATGAGGGTGGACTTGCCGGCGCCGGTGGAGCCGATGATCGCGGTCGTGCGGCCGGGTTCGGCGATGAAGGACACCCCGCACAAGACTGGCTGCTCGGCGCCCGGATACGCGAAATCGACCGACCGGAACTCCACCGCCAGCGGACCGTCCGGGATGGCGAGCGGCTCGCCCGTGTCCACGACGGTGGACCGGGTTTCAAGCACCTCGGTGATCCGGCCAGCAGAGACGGCCGCCCGCGGAATCATCATCGACATCATCGTGCCGAACATGACAGACATCAGAATCTGCATGAGGTACTGCATGAAGGCAGTCAGAGCGCCGACCTCCATCGCGCCGGTGTCGACGCGCTTGGCACCGAACCACCAGACGGCGACCGTCGCCGCATTGAAGACGAGCATGACGAGCGGGAAGACCCGGGAGAAGAGCTTGCCGACGGCGACCGCGGTGCCGGTGTATGTCGTGTTCGCCGCATCGAAGCGGCGCTCCTCGAAGTCCTCCCGGACGAAGGCGCGCACCACGCGGATGCCTGTGATCTGTTCTCGCAGAATGCGATTGACGGTGTCAACGCTCTCCTGCATGCGGCGGAACCACGGCAACATCCGATAGACGATGGACCCGACGATCACACCGAGCAGCGGCACCGCGACGGCGACCAACCACGACAGTCCGACGTCCTCGCGCAGCGCCATGATGATGCCGCCGATCATCATGATCGGGATCGAGACCATGAACATCAGGCCCATGTTCACGACGAGTTGGACCTGCTGAACGTCATTGGTGTTGCGCGAAATCAGCGTTGGCGGGCCGAAGCGGGACAGCTCCTGGGCCGAGAAGCCCGTGACCGATCCGAAGACCTCGCCGCGCAGATCCCGCGCCATCGACGCCGACGTCGCCGCAGCATTCCGGGCGATCGCGACCGTGGCGAGAATGTTGACGAGCGAGACGGCCAGCATGATCGCGCCGAGCCGCAAGATTTCGCCGGTGTCGCCGACCGCCACCCCATCATCGATGATCCGCCCATTGAGCGACGGCAGATAAAGCGTCGTCAGCGTCGAGACGAACTGCAGGACGACGATCGCCGCCACCGCGCCGGCATACGGCCGCAGATGGGAACGGATGAGCGACCACAACATGAGGGATAGAACATCACCTGAGGCTGGGTCATGCCCATGTCCTTTCTGGACTTTCGCGTTGGGCGCACGATCCCGCGCGTCCGGCGCGTCGTCGGGGAGGCGCCGGCGCCGTCGATGTCCGGGCCGGGCACGATGGAGGCATGGCGCTCGATGTCGAGTTGGCGGAGATCCGCGATTTCCTCGCGGCCCACGCACCCTTCGAGGACCTGCCGCCGGCAGCTCTCCTCGCGCTCGTGCGCCGGATGAGCGTGACCTACCACCGGCGCGGCAGCGCGATCATGACGCCTGGGCTCCCGAACGATCGGCTGTATGTCGTGCGCTCCGGCGCCGTTGACGTCCGCGACACCTCCGGAGCGTTGGTGGACCGGGGGGAGGTGGGCACCGCCTTCGGGGCGACGACTTTGCTGCACGGCAATCCGTCGGCCTTCAGCGTGGTCGCGATCGAGGACACCTTGACGCTGTCGATGGAACGAGCCGCCTTTGACGACCTCGTCGCGGCGCATCCGACCGTTCGGGAGTTCTTCGATCGGCAGCCGGCGCATCGCATGGCGGGTGCGGTCGCGGTGCAGCAGGAAAGCGCTTCTGGCAGTGCGATTCTCAAGACCCGGCTCCGCGAGTTGATTCCTGGTGAGCCGGTCACCGTGGCGTCGGGGGTGAGTATTCAGGAGGCCGCGCGCGTGATGTCGCAGCGGGGCGTGTCCTCGCTGCTGGTCATGGACGGCGAGCGCTTGGCCGGGATCGTGACCGACCGCGATCTGCGCAACCGCGTCCTGGCCTGTGGCCGTGACCCGCACGACTCGGTGGACGCGGTGATGACCGCCGATCCCGTGACCGCGCCCGCGGATGGTCTGGCCTTCGAGGCCCTCCTGGAAATGGTGGCGCGCAATATCCACCACCTGCCGCTCCTGGCTTCCGGGCACGCCGTTGGGGTCGCGACGACCACCGACTTGATGCGACTCGAGCGGGCGAATCCGGTGTATCTCGCGGGCGATATCGCCAAGCAGGCCGACAGCGCCGGGGTCGCGCAGGTCGCCGGACGGCTCGCCCGCGTGGTGCAGTCGCTCGTGGCGCAAGACGCGAGCGCTGCCGATATCGGCCGGATCGTGACGTCTGTCGGCGATGCCATCGAGCGGCGATTGATCGACATGGCCCACGAGCAGCTTGGCCCGCCACCGGTGCCCTATTGCTGGGTGGCGCTCGGCAGCCGGGCCCGCATGGAGCAGGCGCTGGCGGCCGATCAGGACACTGCTCTGATCCTCGACGACTCGGCTGGGCCCGACGATCGGGCCTATTTCGAGTGCTTCGCCGAGCTCGTGACAGGCTGGCTCGTCGAGGCAGGCTATCCCCGGTGCGCGGGCGATGTCATGGCGACCAATCCGGCGTGGCGGATCACCCTGCGGCAGTGGCAGGACGTCTTTCACACCTGGCTCACCGCGCCGACCCCCGACGCCATCCTGCGCGCCAGCATCTTCTTCGACATGCGCCCGATCGCCGGAGACGAACGGCTCTATTCAACGCTCGCGGAGTCGGTGCGACGCGAGGCACGCGGCGCGCAGCGCTTCCTCGCGCACCTCGCGAGCGCGGCCGTCGCCAATGAGCCGCCGGTCGGCTTCTTCCGCGGCTTCGTCTTGGAGAAGCATGGCGAGCACGCCGAGACCCTCGACATCAAGCGCGGCGGCATCGGCGCCGTCGTCGACCTCGCGCGAGTTCACGCGCTCGCCGTCGGCTCGGCAGCCCGCTCCACGCAGGATCGCCTCGCGGCCGCCGGGGAGGCCAAGGTCATCGACCCCAGGCGGGTCGCCGATCTGCGCGACGCGTTCGAGTTCATTTCGTATGTCCGCGTGGGGCACCAGGCCGCCCAGGTCGCCGACGGCATCGCTCCCGACAACCACATTCGGCCCGATGACCTCAGCTCCTTCGACAAAAGACACCTGCGCGAGGCCTTCACGATCGTGCGTGGCGCGCAGTCCACGCTCGGCTCGATCTACAGCACCGGCCGGCTCGGCTGAGCGCGAGGTCACCCGATGGCATGGTTCGGCAAGGAGCGCGGGCGGACGAAGTCACTCGACCGCCTGAGCACACAGCCAGGGGCACTCGGGGTGTATGCCGCCGCGGGGCTGCCTGATCCGCATACTCCGGCCGGCGACCTGCGCCTGCTCGCCATCGACATCGAGACCACCGGGCTCGACCCGGACCGGGACATCCTGCTGAGCATTGGTTTCGTGCCTGTGGACGGCTATGCGATCACGCTCGCCGGGGCTCGTTCGGTGCGCGTCCGCCCGCCCGCGGGGCATGCCGGGGTGGGCGCGAGCGCGACGATCCACGGCCTGACCGATGACGCCGTCGAGGCCGGCATACCCGCCGCCGAGGCACTGGACGTGGTCGCCGAGGCCCTGACCGGCCGGGTCTTGCTCGCCCACCACGCGCCAATCGAAGTCGGCTTCCTGAGCCGGCTATGCCGCGAGGTCAGCGGCGCTGAGCTGCCCTGTCGGGTCGTCGACACCATGGAACTGGCCCGCCGTGCCTACCCTCCGCATATCGACCCGCCGCCCGGCGCCTTGCGCCTGTGGGCTGCCCGGGAGCGGCACGGCTTGCCGGTGTATGCCGCCCACGACGCCCTGCTCGACGCGCTCGCGTGCGCCGAGCTCTATCTCGCCCAGCTCGCCGAGATCGAGGCTCGCAGCGACCGGCCGATCACGGTGGATCGGCTGACCTGAGCACCGGCCGGGCTGCGGCGAGTGGGATCGCGCGCGCCTGAGCGGAGCGGGGTTTGTGAACGCGAGCGGGGTTTCCGCCGAGCCGAGCGGGGTCTGTGAACGCGAGCGGGGATATAGGGCCGCTCCCATTCAGAAGGCCCGCTCCGCTCGGGCGCTCGGCGGGGTCACGCGCGCGACGCGGCTACGGAGCCAACGAGTCCAGACGGTCCAACGCGGCATTCCAGTGCGCGGACAGCTCGTCGTGATCGGCGCCGGAGTCCAGGTGCTCGTGCACGATCTCCAACTGGGTCCGTTCGCCCTCAGGCCGCAGATGAACATCGACCAGCGTGGCCGGAGAGTCGGCGTTCGCGTGCCAGGAGAAGCGGATCTGCTCCAGCGGATGGAAGCTGCGGGTCACGCCGAAAGTGCCATCGCTCGCGCGCCAGCTCGTGCCCTTCGTGCCGAGCTCGCCGCCCTCGCCGAGCAGCGCCTCGGCGCCGTGCGGGGCCATCAAGGCACCCCACACACTGGTCACGGGATGGTCGAGCACCCGTGCAACGCGCACGAAATCGGCCTTCTCGGTGGGTGCCTCACTCACGGTGTCCGTCGTCATCGACGACCACGTCCTTTCACCTGGTGGTGACCGGGGCCGGCCCGGTGACCGGCCTATGGGATTGACCTTACGCTCGGGCGCCGCGAAGCCGAAAGGGGTGGGGAACCGGGGTGCGCGCCCGGGCGTCCATGACCTATGAACGCCACGCCGCCACGCCGCTCGGTCCTCATCCTCGCTGGGCTCACCCTGGCCACCAGTGCGTGCGGGAGCCAGTCCGCGGGCGGGGGCAGTGCTAATCCCACCGGCGAGGGCACCGGATCGGGGATGCCCGCCTACTTCACCGCACGGGCGGGCGCCGTGGCGGCGGCCCTGCGCTCCAATGGTGCGCTCACGGCATACCAGAACGGCGTCGTCCTGCTGGGGGACGCGGTGCGCTGGGGCGGGTTCAAGGACGACAAGGCCAAGGAGGCGGCGGGTGCCGGCCGCGCGGCTCTGGCCCTGCCCACCGTCCCCACACCGGGCCCGCGGAAAGTCACGTTCGCCGACGGCACGTCCCGGAGTATGCGGATCACCTCGGCAGAGAGCGCTGCGGGCCTGGCGATCACCATGCCGTGCGGCCCGGCCGAGCGGTGCCCGCTCTCGCTGGACGGGGCGAAGCTCGTGACGGCCGATGTCCTCACCAATCACGGTGTGGCCAAGGCGCCCTTCTGGGAGTTCACCGGCGGCGGGATGAGCGAGCCGCTGCGGGTGCTGGCCCTGGACGCGGCGGAACTCGTCACGTGGACGACTCCGGAATTGCCCGCCTGGCAGCCCGATGGGATCACCGGGGCCATGGCGCTGAAGACTGTCGATGGTGCGGCCTTGACCTACGAGATCGGGCTCGGCGCCTGCGACACCGACCCCGCGCCGCTGGTGATGGAGGCGCAGGATGTGGTGATCGTGGGCGGCTCCTTTACGCCGCCGAAGCCGGGGACAGCGTGCACCGCAAACCTCATCTCTGAGCCGGTGTCGACCACGCTGAGCGCGCCCCTGGGCAGCCGGCCGCTGGTCGATGTCGCCACGGGCGGTGTCGTCACCACGCCAATGTGGCGCTGACCTGCCCCGTCGTCGGGGTGCGCAAGCTCATACCGGTCAGGTGAGCAAGCGCTCACCGGCGCTTGATTGAATGGGAGCAGTAGCCAGTCGGCCCGACGAGAGGCATCCCATGCAACGCGGCTTGAGTCCTGAGGATGAGCAATTCCGCAGCGAAATGCGCGAGTTCTTCACCACCGCTATCCCGCAAGACATCCGCGACAAGGTCGCGGCTGGGACCGAGTTGAGCAAGGAGGACTTCGAGCGGTCGCACCGGATCATGCACGAGGCCGGCCTTGCGGTCCCGCACTGGCCGGCCGAGTGGGGCGGCAAGAATTGGTCGGACCTGCAGCGCTATATCTATCTCGACGAGATGCAACTGGCCAATGTCCCGGCGCCGCTGGCCTTCAACGCGAACATGATCGGCCCGGTCATCGCGACCTTCGGCAGTCAGACGATGAAGGAGCGCTTCCTTCCGCCCACGGCTTCGCTGGATATCTGGTGGTGCCAAGGCTTTTCGGAGCCCGAGTCCGGCTCGGACCTCGCCTCGCTGCGCACCACGGCGGTCCTGGACGGCGATGAGTATGTCGTCAACGGGCAGAAGACCTGGACGACGCTCGGCCAGCATGCCGACTGGATTTTCGCGCTCGTGCGCACCAACCCCGCCGCGGAGCGGCAGCAGCAGGGCATTTCGATGCTGCTCATCCCGATGGACGCACCGGGTGTCACGCTGCGCCCGATTCAGCTCATCGACGGCGGCCACGAGGTCAACGAAGTCTTCTTCGACAACGTCCGCGTGCCCGCGGATCAGCTTGTGGGAGAAGAGAATCGCGGCTGGGACTATGCCAAGTTCTTGCTGGGGAACGAGCGGGTCGGCGTCGCTCCCACCGGGTGGATCAAGCGCAAGCTCGCCGCCGCCAAGGAGTATGCCGCGGCCGTCGCCTCCGGCGATGGGCACCTCATCGACGATCCGGTGATCGCCGCTCGAATCGCTGAACTGGAGTGCGACCTCATCGCCTTGGAGCTGACCGTGCTTCGCGTGGCCGCGAATTCCCATGGGGGAAAACCAGACCCGGCCTCGTCCATCCTGAAGTTGCGCGGCAGCGAACTGCAGCAGGATGTGCTGGAGTTCATCGCCGATATCGCCGGGCCGTCGTCACTGTCGTGGGATCTGGAGGCCGAGAGCGCGATCGCCGACTGGGCGCACAATGCCACCCCGGTCTACCTCAACTTCCGCAAGGCCTCGATCTATGGCGGCTCGAATGAGGTTCAGCGCCAAGTCATTTCCACCGGAATCCTCGGACTGAAGGGCTGAACAACATGAACTTCGAATTCACCGAGGACCAGATCGCGCTGCGCGATGCCGCCCGCGAGGCCATCTCCCGCCACCGCACCGAGCCGGTCCCCGGCACGGCCCCTCACGACGGCGAGCTCTGGAAGGCCCTGGCCGAACTCGGCGGCTTGGGCCTGCCGTTCCCGGAGGAAGCCGGCGGAATGGGTGCCGGACCAGTCGAGGCGATGGTCGTCGCCCTGGAGCTCGGGCGCGCGGGGGTGCGCACGGCATACTCCGAAACCCTTACGGCCGCAGCGATGCTCGGCGACGACGAGCTATTCGGTGCCGCCGTCGAGGGCTCCCGAGTGGTCGTGCCGGCCCTCTTTGAGCCGATGCGCGCCTGGTCGCCTACGCCGGTGGACGTGCGCGCCGACGGCGACGCCCTGACCGGCGTCCGAGAGCCGGTGCCGTATGCCGCGGCCGCGCCCGCCGTGGTCACCACCGCCGCAACCGCGGACGGGGTCGGCATCTTCGCGATCGACAACCCGACCTTCACCGGCGCTCGGCTGGACCTGGCCGGCGTCTCGGCTCGGCGGGTGGACGGCGACGAGGTGCTCGTGCAGCGCGCGATCAACCTCGGCACTCTGCTGCTGAGCGCCGAAGCCTTGGGCGCCATGGAGTCGGCGCTGCACCTCACCGTCGAATACCTCAAGTCCCGCAAGCAATTTGGCGTCCCGCTGATGAAGTTCCAGACGCTGACGCAGCGCGCGGCGGACATGTACACCTCGCTCGAACTGGCCCGCAGCGCCGTCTATTACCTCGCGATGACGCTCGCGATCCGGCCCGATGACGCGATCGGCGTCTCCAGGACCAAGGTGATCGTCGGCAAGTCCGGACGCCACATCGGTCAGGAGGCGATCCAGTTGCACGGCGGCATCGGCATGACGGCGGAGTATGCCGTGGGCCACCACACCGCCCGTCTGACCGAGATCGAACACACCTATGGCGACACCCGCTACCACCTGAGCCGCCTGGCCAGGGGCGTTTCGGAGTATGGCGGTCTCGATCTCGTGAGTTGACTGGGTGCACCAGCAGGCCAGTGGATCTACCTGAGTGAATGAGGCGATCTGCATGGGTCAGCGTGGCGTCAGCCGTCGTTTCTCTAGGGCTGTTGGGTGCCTGTTCGGGAACCGGCGCGGCGCCGGCGCATGATGGTGCATCCGCCGCCGTCTCCGGGGGTGGCGCGCAAAGTGGGTCGGTGCCGACGACGGCGTCCGCTGCCGGCATGCAGGCGGTAGCTAACTGTCGTCCGACGCGTTCTGCCCCTGATGCTTAGCAGGGCACGGGTGCGACGACAGTGAGGATCGTTCGCAGGGTGGGGTCGGCGGCATAGGCGATGCGGGCGCCGGCGTCGCGGGCCGCGAGCAGGGCGTCGAGGCCGTGTTCGGTGATGCGTTCACCGGGCGCGAGCACGGGGATGCCGGGCGGATAGGGGGCGATGAGTTCCGAGCAGATGTGACCGACAGCGAACTCGATGGGGGTTGGAGCGTGGTCGGCGTAATAGGCGCCGCGTGGGGACATCACGACCTCGGGAGTGATGGTGTACGCCGCCATCCCGGCGGGCTGCCTCGGCTCGGCGCGGTGGCGCTCGATCGACTCAATCAGGTTGTCCGCCAAGGTTTCCAGATCCGCATCCTCATCAGCCATCGTGACCATCGCGACGATGGTGTCGCGGTCCGCGAGTTCCACGGGCTGGCCGGCGGCGATCAGGTCCTGCTCGATGACGATGCCATCCGCGCCGGTGCCGGCAAGGACAAGGGTGATCTTCAGGGGGTCAATGCCGGGGCCATCCAGGACAACGAGGCCGGGGACCGACGCGAACCGATCGCGCAGGCGCCTGACCCGTCCGAGGCAGTCGCCGAGCAACTGCTCACCATCGCGCGCCAGCAGTGCGCGACTTGCGTCGATGCTCGCGTAGATCGACCCTGCCGGGCTGGTCGTGTGCGTCGCATCAATGGCGGTCTCGAGTCGTCCTTGGTCAATCCGGTTGCTGCGCAACAGGATCAGGGCGGCCTGGCTGTATGCCGGCAGCACCTTGTGCGCGCTCGTCACGAGAGCATCGGCTCCGCACGCGAGGGCATGATCCGGAAGATCGGGGTGGAAGCCGAAGTGGGCGGCCCACGCGGCGTCGACGATGAGCGGCGCGCCATGGGCATGGGCCACCTCAGCCCAGGCGGCCACATCGCCGTGGGTGCCGACATACGCCGGGTCGGTGAGGAAGACGGCCGCGAGTTGCGGATCGGCAAGGACCGGCGGCCTGGGTCCGGATCCCGAAGAGGTCTGTGCATCGTCGGGCAGCGGGGCCGACGGGGATTGTGCTTGCTTGCACGCCCGCTCGAGTTGCTCGGCGGTGATCGGCAACGGCAGCCCCGTCGCCGGGTCGACATCCGGAATCACCCAGACCGGTTCCAAGCCCGCGAGGACCAGTGCCGTCACGAGCGATCGGTGGGCCGATCGCGTGATGACGACCCGAGCGCCCGGGCGGGCGACGGCCAGCGCCAGCGCTTGGTTGCCGTGCGTCGACCCGCCGGCCGAGAACCAGCAACGATCTGCTCCCCACAGTCGCGCCGCCCTCTTCTGCGCGTCGGCGAGCACGCCGTGGGCGAGCTTCATCGTGTCGAGGCCCGCGTAATAGGGCAGGTCTGACGCGATGACATCGCCCACGAGGTCTAGTCGGTGCTTGTGTCCGGGGATCGTGAAGGCGTGCGTCGTGCGCTTATGGAAGGAAAGCCAGGCGTCGAAAAGCGGTGCATCCGAGCGCAATCCGCGCGGGTCGGTGGGCATCTCAGGCCTCCGCTTCGGCTTCGCGGCGGGCGAGCAACTCGGCCGCCGCTTGCCGCCGTCGGACGGCGGAGGCGACGGCCTCGCGTGCCGCGGCGTCGGCGGCGAACAGCTGCTCGATCTCCCGCTCCGCGGTTGCAAGTTGATCCTTCAGGTCTGCCAGCCGGGCCTTCGCGGCATCGAGCGCCTGACTCGCCTCTCGCACAGTCGCCTTCGCGCCCGTGACCTCCGCCGCCGCGTCCTGGTAGGCCGTGGCCGCCGCCTCAATAGCCGCGTCCGGGTCGGCAGCGTTGTCGGTCGCTAACTCCTCGGCTACCGCTTGGTATTGGTCATGAACGCGACCAGTACCAGGCGGTAGGTCGGTGGTTAGCTCGGGGGTCAGGTCGGTGTCTGGCTCGACGTCCAGGTCGGTGTCTGGCTCTGCGTCTTGGTCGGCGGCCTGTTCTGGGTCTGGCCCGGCGGCTGGCTCGGGCGTGCGGATGAGGCGAAGGAGACGCCCGGTGGTTGTGGCGACGACCGCATCCGCGAGGTCAACCTCCCCGAAGCCGGCATAGCTGATCGCGCGCGTCAGCGCCCCCGACGTGACGGCATCGGCAGCCTCGGCGCTCGCGAGGGCCGCGATGACGGTCTCGCGAATCTCGTTCTCCCCCGCGGCGGTTACCGCGGCACCACCGGCCTCCGCGACCTCGCGTGCACCGCTGAGGACATCGGCAATCACCTGATCCCGCGCGGGGCGCAAGGCAGCGATCGCCGTGCCGTGCAGATTCGCCTGGGCCGCACGCAGCTGCGCGCCCACGCTCAGCAACTGCTCCACCAGATCCGGTCGGGCGCGCACCAAGGCATTGACGACGCCCGCGGCCACGCTCGGTTTGCGCAGCTTGCCGATTGCCGCCGCGAGCGGCCGATCCTTGGCCGCCCGCGCGGCGGCGACCAGTTCGGTCCGAGTCGCCATGAAATCGGCCAGCCGGACGGCATACAACTGCTCGGCGGCCTCGGCCAGGGGGTCCGGCGCGCTCGCCGCTAACTCCTCAGCCACCCATCGTCACTTCCCCGCGACGCGCGGTCGCGATGGCATCGAGTTCGTTCAGTCGGGCCGCGGCCGCAGCCACTCCAGGGTCGGGAAGCACCGCAGCCTCGCGGGAGGCGGCGAGCCCGTCATACAGCTGATGCGCAAGAGCCTCGATCTCGGTGGGGTCGAGCCCGATATCCCGGGCACCGCCAAGACTGCGCGCGCCGAGCAGATCTGGCAACGAGAAGGTCGGTGCCGATCCGGGAACGCACGGGCCCTCGATGACCCTGCTGCCGCCTTCTCCGGCGTCCTCTGGCCCCACGCCCTCGCCGAGGCGGGCTTGGATGGCGTCGGCATATGCGTTGTGCCCCAAGGAATTCGGGTGGAATGAGCCTTCGAGCGGCCAGGAGACGCCATTGAGCCATTCGACGCCATCGCAGACGGCGTGGCCGACGAAACGGGACCCAACGCCGACATAGATGAAGCCTGCCCTACGCGCGGCGGCGGCGATGGTGGAGCCGAGTTCGTCGGCGGCGGCATTGAGGCGGGACATCTCGTGTGCGGAGAAGAAGGTCGCGAGATTGCAGTCGACGCCATTGAAGAGCCGTGGGTATCCCGTGACGATGACCCGCGCGGCCGGCGCCCGGCGACCCACCTCGGCATATACGCCATCGAGCAAGCCGGGCAGGCGGCTGCGCAGAGCGATCAGCGCGTGGTCGATCGACACATCGCTATTGCTCATCCAGCCCGGCTCAGCGGCCGCCATCAGGACGGGAACGAAGCCGATATCGTTGCCGCCCAATGTGATCGAGACCAGCTCGGTGTCCGGACCGAGCGCATCAAGCTGATGAGACAGGACGTCCGCGCAGGTCGCCCCGAGGCAGGCGTTGTAGGCCACGTCGAGGCCGAGCCGCCGCGCCACCTGCACGGGATAGCCATCATCGGCCCGCCAACACGCATTGCGGCGTTCGCCGCCACCCACCCCGGCGGCATAGGAATCTCCGAGCGCGACATATCTCATCCCCCCACCCTGCCCCGCCGCCGGACTGGAAGCAACGAGAGAGACGCACTGGTTCGCGAACGGACGGGCGGACGCGACGGCCCTCGTCGGGGCCCGTGAATGATCGGCGACGGCGGGCCAATTAAGGTCTGAGCTTTGGCACCACATGTGGGGCCAAAGCTCAGACCTACCGGCCGGTAGTCAGCCGGACTGGGCGAGCGCCCCGTCGGCGAGTTCCAGGACGCGGTCGGCGATGGACAGCAGGACGGGATCGTGGGTCGTGACGATGGCGGTCATGTCGTTGTCGCGCACCAGGCTCGCGATCAGCTCCATGATTTCGCGCGCGGTGGTGGAGTCGAGTTGGCCGGTCGGCTCGTCGGCGAGCAGCAGGACCGGCTCGGCGACGAGGGCGCGGGCGATGGCGACTCGCTGCTGCTGACCACCGGAGAGCTGGCCCGGGATCTGATTGGGGTGCTTGTCCAAGCCCACTTGAGCGAGCGCCGCACGCACTCGCTCCTCGCGCTCGGCAGCGGGAAGGCCCTTGAGCCGCAACGGGATTCCGACATTCTCGGCGGCGGTGAGGATGGGCAAGAGCCCGAAGCCCTGGAAGATATAGGCGACCTGCTCGCGACGAAGCCGCAACAGGTCGTCATCGGACATTGCCGTCACCTCGCCACCGTCCACCACGATGCGGCCGGAATCAACGCGGTCGAGGCCCCCGATGGCGTTCAGCAAGGTCGTCTTGCCCGAGCCCGACCGGCCTCGGATCGCGAGGAACTCCCCACGAGGCACCACGAAGCTCACGCCTTGCAGGGCGGTCACGGCCGTCTCACCAGCGCCGAAGGTCTTCGTGACCTGCTCGACATGCACGACCGCGCTCGACGCGTCAGCCACCGGACACCTCCTGCTCCCCCGAGTCCGCGCGTGGACGGTCCGGCCAGACACCGATGTGATCGCTCTCCAGGTCCAGGCGGACCCGATCCTTCATGGCCAAGGTCGTCGTGAACTCCCGCGGCAGTTGCAGGCGGCCGGCGCGGTCGAGCACGGCATACTCCTCGGCGATCACCGACTCGCCCCCGTGCTCGTCGATCGCGGTGCGCCGCAAGACTTCCGAGGAGGTGCGCCCATCGCGGATGCCGACAGTGCGCTGCACATGCTCGCTCACCAACGGGTCGTGGGTCACGACGACAACGGTCGTGCCGAAGGCCGCATTGGCCCGTTGAATCGCCCCGAAGACTTCCTCGGAGCTCTGATGATCCAACTCGCCCGTCGGCTCGTCGGCAAGCAGCACCCGCGGCTCGTTGGCCAGCGCGACGGCGAGCGCGACGCGCTGCTGCTGTCCGCCGGACATCTCCCCGAGCCCGCGGTCGGCGACCTGCGGAATGCCGAGCACCTCAAGCAGTTCCAGCGCCCGATCGTGCCGCGTGCGTTTCGGCGTGCGGGCAAGGGCCATGGGCAGCTGGATGTTCTCGATCGCGCTGAGATAGGGCAGCAGGTTGGAGGTCGCCTGCTGGAACAGGAAGCCGACCGTATGCCGTCGGTAACGCACCCGATCGCGCCCGGACATCGTCAGCAAGTCGGCTCCCGCCACCCGGGCGACGCCGGCGCTGGGGATATCGAGCCCGGAGAGGATGTTCAGCAGCGTGGACTTCCCGGACCCGGATGCCCCGACGACGGCGAGCAACTCGCCGGTGCGGACGAAGAGATCGAGGCCCTGCAGGGCCACCACCTCGACGCCCTCGGACTTGAAGATTCGCACGAGGTTGTCGCACAGGATCTCCAGTTCCCCGTCGCTTCGGGTCTCGGTGCGGGTCGTCATCGGTCTTCTCCTGCTCGCAGGTGGGCGCTAAGAGGGGTCGCACGGGCTCGAGCGAGGTCGAGGAGCACGGCGAGGATCGTGAGGAGCAGCAGGGCAAGCGCGACCAGACCCGCCACCCACCACGGGGTGGAGATCGGCGGATAGGGCTCGCTGCCGGCATACGGCCCGAGGTCGATGGCTGACTGCATGACGCGCGGGAGATAGCGGCCCAGGACAAAGCCGCCGGCAATGGCCACGGACGCGGGGGGCAGCACCTCGACCATGGCGAGCACCCAGTCGCGGCGGCGCGGCATACCCAGCACCCGCATGCGCAACAGGGCGGCCACCCGCTCGGGTCGGGTCAACGCGAGGATGACCAGCAGGGAGAGCACGGTGAAGGCGGCGGCCAGGGCCAGCCCGATCGCGAACAGTTGACGCACCAGCGTCGGGAGCGAGCGCGCGGCAATATCAGCTGCCGCCTCCCGCCGGTCCACGACACCCTCACGCAGCGCGACCGGATTGTCAGCACGCACCCCGGCAATGGCCTGCGCCGACCCCATCACGAAGAGGGTGTTCGGCTGCAGATACGGCTGGCCCTCGAGGACGGCATCCCACGGCAAGACCAGCACGGGATGCCCGGCAAGCTGACCGCCACGGGTCAGCCCTGGTTGCACCGCACCGATGGTCACGGCGCGCTCGCGGCCCTGCACGGTCACGGTGAGCTTCCCCGTCGGCCGGACCGGTTCGCTCGCGATCGCCGTGAGCTGTTCGGGCGTGCCCCCGGCGCCGGCCGCATCGAAGGCGATCGGGCTGCCCCCCAGTGCCCGGGAGTATGCCGCCGGGTCCACCCCAATGACGGTCACGGCTTGGTCGGCGCTCCCCGCCTCGCCCGCCAGTTGGCCGGCGAGGACAAAGGCGGGGACGGCGGCGGTGATGCCCGGAACGGCCGCGACCGATCGCACGGCACTGTCGTCGACGCGACGCGCGTCGATGCGCAGATCCGCCCCCGTGAGCGCATAGGCCGCAAGGGTCCGCTCGCGCTGGATTGACGTCGCCAGCCCGCCGAGGAAGGTCGCGAGCGTCGCCGCGACCACGAGTCCGACAAGGGCGGCCGACATACCTCCACCGCCGCGGGCGGCCCTGGTGAGACCCAGGAAGCCGAGCACCGACCGGCGCCGACCCAGCAGGCCCGCGGCCCAGCGGATCGGCAGGGGTAGCAGGCGCAGCAGGACCACCCCGACCGCTGCGGCGAGAAGGATGGGGGTGAGGGCGGCATACCAGTCGATCGAGCCCGTCGAGATAGCGCCTCCGCGCGTGCGCACGGTGTTGATGGCGAAGTAGGTGCCACCGATCAGGGCGAGCTCTGCGAGAAGCCGAATCGCCTGTGCCGCAGTGGAATCACTGCGTGACGTCCCGAGCTCGCGACGGGCCACCAGGGCGGCGGCGAGGGCCGCGATGACCGCAGGCGCGAAGGCCAGCACGGCCATCCGCCCGGCCCCCAGACGCCACCCCACCACGGCCGCCACGGTGCTCACCGGAACGACCCACATCAGGACTTCCAGAACCAAGCCCCAGATCAGCGAGAACCGGGACGCCCCGCGGGCGGACTGCAGGCGCATAGCGGGGGCCCGTCGGCCGCCCAGGGTGACGACGAGCAGCACGGCGGCGATGGCGCCCAGCGCCGTGAGCGCCACTGAGACGAAGGCCGTCAGAGCTTTGGTGACCGTCACCGCCTTGGCCTGCTTGGTCAGGACATCAGCCAAGCCGCTGACGACGACCGGCCGAGTCTCGGCCCAGCCCGAAGACGCCAACTTCATCGCGTCGATGCCCTGCACGATGGTCCGGGCTCGAGCCAGATCGAGGCCTTTCGGGTTGAGGACATAGCGCCATTCGTAGGTCAGCCCGCGCGCATAGTCGGCGGACCCCTCGACCCGGCTCGGACCGAATCCTCGGTAGGCCTCGGGTATGGCGTCGAGCGCCTGCCCGAGCGGACCGACCAGGGCGTCCGAAACCATGAAGGCTGCTCGCGAGGTCGTGCCCCCGTCCCACGCGACAACGACATCATTGACGAGCAGTCGCCCTTCGTCCGCCCAGAACGGATCGTGCGCGTCGATCGGGGTGTAGGTGCCCGTCAGTTCGACAGTGATGGGGTATGGCGTGAACCGGCCTGGCAGGGAGGGCACGAGCGCGAAGCGGTCACCCACCGTGATCTTCCACGCCGTCGCAACCACGGTCGGAACGACAACCGGGATCACCGGAGTGGTCCGGCTGATGCGATAGGGCTCCACGGCATCGACATATGCGACCGTGCCCAAAGGCTTGGTCCCGAGCGCGCCGGCGTCCCAGCGGACCTTCTCGTTCAGCCCGCCCTGGACCCGCACCATCGCCTCGCGGCTCGACCCGATCGGCGACGACCCCGGACCGGTGACCTTGAAATCCGTTGTTGTGGCGGAGAAGTCGGGGCGACCAAGGAGCTTCGACGCAGCCGGCCCCAAGATCGTCCCGGCCCGCTCGGTGATGATCTGCTGAGGCGAGGTGGGCATGGCAAGGGTCTCGCGCTCAAAGTCCCCGCGCAGCAGCACCACGGACCCTGCGTTGTAGCTAAGCCGGACATCACGTTGCCCGGCCGCCGCGTCGGCCAGGAAATCCCCCAGGGCGCGGTCGTATGCCCGATCCTCCGCCACCGGGAGCAGCGCCACGAAGGCAGCGAGCAAGGCCGCAACCAGAGCCAAGAGCACCCCCGGTCCGACATCTCGCGCCTGGCGGCGCCAAGCGGCAGCAGTCGTGAACGGCCTCATGCGTGCTCCCCCGCCCGCAGCACATCCGCCGGATCCCGTGCGGTGCGGCCCACGACGACCAGGCCGACCGCCGCGAGCAGCGCGAGGACGGCGCCCGCGAAGAGCACGAGGGCGCCCACGCCATACTCCGTGTGCACCGCCGGCACCTGTGGATGGCCGTCGCTGCCGATGACGAGCGCGACGATCGCCCAGATCGCCGCCACCCCGGCCCCAAGTCCGACAAGGGTCGACAGCACGAGGACGACCAATCGCTCCCCAAGAACAGCCCGCCGGATCTGCCGGGGCGAGGTGCCGAGCGCCAGCAGGATGCCGGCTTCCCGATGTCGCGCCAGCGCCAGCCCGGCGGTGGCCGCGGCGAAACCGAGTGCGGCCAGGGCGAGCGCTGAACTGGTCACCAGCCGCAGCGCGGCCCGCATCCCCGCGTTAACCGGATTGTCCCGCCGCGCCTGCGCGATCTCGGCCGCGTCAAGGCGGGCGGTCGCGAGTCGCGGCTGTTTGTCCAAAGTGGCTCGGGCGGCGTCGAGGTCAGCGGGCGCGAGCAGCCAGAAGGTCGCGAGCGGGGTCGACAGTGCGCCGCTGCTGGCGCCTTGCGGGCGCGTCGCGGCGGCGGTGACGGCCGCGAGATCGGCGACCATTGCCAGCTGCGGGTTGGGAGCGGTGGGCACCGCGTCGAGGATTCCGTTGACCTTGGCCGGCAGGGTCGCGCCGACCAAGCCGATGGCGAACTCCGCTCCCACCGTGAGCCGGTTGGCGTCCGCGAGCGCTCGCGTGACCAGCACCGGGACGGGCTGCGCGACGGCCTCTTCGTCGAAGGGAACATAGACCGTGACGTTCATCAGCCGGCTGTGGTGCTTGCCGCTCACGGGCGCCGGTTGGGCATCGATGTGCACCGGCGACGCCCCGGACAGGCTCAATGTCACGCCGGCGAGATCGCCCGGACGCCAGTAGGGCGCGGTCGGCGAGGCCGAGACACCCACGATCCGTGCCCCTGCCGGCCACCCGCCGTCGACCTGGGGGAGAGTGGCGGTGAGCTGCTCCGGGGTCGGGCCGTTCAGCTGCCCGGCCGCGAGCGAGACCCGTTCGCCCGTCGGAAGTTCGATACGCACACGCCCGGCCAGCGGGAAGATGGAGTCGCCGACGCCGGCATTTTGGCTCGCCGATCCGACCACGCGCACGCTGACCTCGCGGGCCCCCGCCGGGAGGGGGATGCCATGTCTCGGCTGCGCCAGACCAGTCAGCGCACCTGGCCAGGCCGTCCCCGCCAGCACATCCGCGCGGGGCACGTAGGGCGCCGACGCGGCCGATGAGTCGAGCGCCAACAGCGAGACATCCTTGCTCGCCCCGACCTCAGCCGTCGTGACATTGACGGCCATCGCCCGGTCGCGACCGCCCGCGAGGACGGCATAACTGCTGTTGAGTTGCGCGCTGCCGCGAAGCTCTTGCCCAGGTGTCACCCGAAGCGGCGCTCCGACGGCGAATCGGGTCTGATCCTCGATGGCCCGCGTGACGGTCGCGCCCTGGGACAGGGCGAGCGCGCCCATCGCGACGCTCAAGAAGACGAGGAGTATGGCGCCCGCCTGGCCCCCCAGCCGCCGCGCCACTTGCCACGATCCCCAGGCCAGCGTGAGCCCTGGCCGCCGCGCGGCAGCGCCCGACGCGAATCGCGCCAGCAGCGGAATGATCCGCAGCCCGAGCACGCACAAACCGGCGATCACCAGAGCCGGTGCACTCAGCGTGAGAGGATCCATCCGCGGCGAGGTCGGGTCATAGCGCCGCAACTGCAGGATCCCCAGCACACCGAAGGCAATCAGCACGACATCAATGCCCGCCTTGGCCAGCCGCCCGAGCAGGGCGCTGCGCGCGGATGGGGTGGCTGACGCGCGCAGCCGCCCGGAGCGAGCCGCCGTGATCAGCACGATGACCGCCGCCGCGATCCCCGCAGCCACGATCGGCCCGAGCACATCAGGGCGCATCACCCGTTCAGGGCTGGCCGTGATCTGCTCGGACAGACCGCCGAGCCGGGCCAGAGGATTCGCCACCAGGGGAATCAGCAGAATCGCCAGGGCAACAGACAGCAGCGCCACGAGCGCCGCATCAACGGCCGCCAGGGCCAGCACCTGCCAGGACGAGGCACCCCGCGCTCGAACCAAGGCCGTCTCGCTGGTGCGCAAAGCGGCCAGTTGTAGGGCCGCCATCGTCAAGGCGACCCCGCCCAGCAGCATGAGCAGGATCGTCGGGGTGAGCAGCGCGATCCGGGTGCGGTCGGCGATATCGCGCGCCTCGGCATACAGCATGGGCGCCTGCGTGCTCACCTGCGCGTGCTTGAGGTCGCCCTCGGTGAGCAGGCGCATCGAGCGCTCCGCGTCCTGTTTGTAGGCGAGCGCGTTGGCCCGGGTCACGCCCGTTTCGGGCCGTTCGATCCGCCACCGGGCGCTGACGCTGCGACCGGCGACCTTCGTGACGTCGCCCTCGGCGAACAGGAAAGGACCATAGAGGGTGAAACTGTCGCTGGCCTCGACGCCGGTGTTCATCAGCGGCTGATCGAGCCAGATCGGATCCGTGGGGTCGAGCACCTCGACGATGCCGGTGACGATCGCCGGCATCGTCGGCGCACCATCGGCGACGAGATCGACCAGGTCGATCGTGTCCCCGACCTGCCACCCCCCGGCCGTCGCGGCATCGCGGGGCAGCACGACCTGCAACGCGCTGGCCCCGGCGACGGGATAGGCGCCCGCGACGAGCCGGGTCCATCGGGGCAAGTCTCCGACGACGGCCAGCCGCGCGCGATCGCTCTCGGGACGAGACTGCATACCCCGGGAAATGGCCTCGAAGACCTCGGTGACAACCGCACTATCGTCCGCCGCGGCGGCGGCGACGACAGCGCGCGCCTGCGGCAGCTGGTCCACCTTCACCGAGGCCCGCGCAGAAATGGTCGAGAGGGCGGGATCCGCCGCCGTCAACGTGCTCCGCGCGGCCGCATCGGAGACGACACCGCCGAGCAGTTGGAGGAAGCCGAGGACGACCAGCGCGATGAGTGCGGTGGCGGTGAGCACGACGAGGGCGCTGCGGTGATGGCGCAGGCGGGATCGACCGATCTGCAGCATCGACCCTCCTGCGAACATCCCCGACGTCGGCCCACCCTGCCACGCGCGTGACGCGCACGGATGGATCCGCTTATGCCAATAGACGGTAGAGCAGCCCACTGACGTTGGGTCCCGGCGAACATCTCGGGCAAGCAGAACGCCCGGCCGGCCCCTGGTGTGGGGCCGACCGGGCGGTCGTATGCGGCGGTGCCGGGCGGGTCTGCCCGCGCCGCTCAGTGCACGAAGACGGGGGCCGCGGTGGCGTCCTCGTCGTCGAGCAGGTGGCTCTCCTCCTCCTTGCGGGGGAGGAAGAGGGCGGGGATGAGGGTCAGCAAGACCAGGAAGGCGGCCACGAGGAAGCTGTTGCCGAAGACCTTGCCCATCGCATCGGCCACGGCGCTGGCGAGCGCGGCCTGCCCGGCAGCCGCGTCCTGCCCGGCGGAGGCCAGGATCTCAGCGACCTTCGGGAACTGCGGAAGCAGCTGCTGAACGGCCCCCGGGGACATGCCCTTGCTCGCCTCACCGAAGGCAGCGGCCTGGGAGACCAGCGCGTCATTCTTCAGCCCGGTGGTGAGCACGACCGACATGATGGCGACGCCAACGGAGCTGGCGATCTGCTGGGTGATGTTGAGCAGGGTCGAGCCGCGGGCCACCTGGTGGGCGGTCAGCGTCTTGATCGCCGAGGTCATGATCGGCATCATCGTGCCGCCCATGCCGAGGCCGAGCAGGAACAGAACGGGGATGATGTAGCCCCAATAGGACGTCGTGCCATCCACGCGCGACAGCAGGAACATGCCGACGATGATCGCCACCAGGCCGAAGGGCACGATCTTGCCAACCGGCTTCTTGTCGGCCAACGCACCGGCGATCGGCATGGTCAACATGGCGCCGATGCCCTGCGGCGCGACGAGCAGACCGGCATGCAGCGCGTCCTCGTGACGGACATTCTGGAAGTAGGTCGGCACGAGCAGCAGGCCACCGAAGAAGGCCGCGGCGAAGATGAACATGGTGATCGTCGCAACGGTCAAGCGCCGGTTGGCGAACAGCCGCAGGTCGAGCAGCGGGTGCTCGGGCTTGAAGCTGTAGACCACGAACGCGATCAACAGCAGTAGGCCGGCGGTGCCCCAACCCATGACCTTGGCGGAGAAGAAGGTGCCTTCACCGGGGATCGACGAAATGCCGTAGAGGAACATCGCCAGACCCGGGCTCATCATCGCCATGCCGAGCACGTCGAAGCTCTCGCTCGGCTGCGGGCGGTCCTTCGGTAGCGCCCACGCGGCATACAGCAGCGCAATCAGGCCGAGGGGCAGGTTGATGAGGAAGATCCAGTGCCAGGAGACGGTGTCGATGAGATAGCCACCGAGGATCGGGCCGAGGATCGGGCCGAGCAGCATGGGGACACCGAGGATGGCCATGAGGCGGCCCATCCGGTGCGGGCCGGCCGCGCGGGTCATGATCGTCATACCCAAGGGCATGAGCAGACCGCCGCCGAGGCCCTGGACGACCCGGAACAGGATGAGCATGTCGATGCTCGTCGCCGCGGCGCACAGCACCGAGCCGGCGGTGAAGAGGCCGATGGCCAGCATGTAGAGACGCTTGGTGCCGAAGCGGTCCGCCGCCCAGCCGGTCAGCGGGATGACGGCCGCGAGGGCCAGGGTGTATGCCGTGACCGTCCAGGCGACCGTGGAGTAGGCCAGCGGCTCGCCGTTCTTGGCGAACTCGGTCTCGAAGGTGGGCAGGGCGACATTGACGACCGTGATGTCGAGGATCGACATGATGGCGCCGAGCACGACGACGCCGGCGACTTTCAGGACCGCCCCGTCGATCTTGTCGGAATACGCGTCGACGGGTGCGTCGACCGGTGCAGGGGTAGACAAGGATTTCTCCGTCTGTGGAAATGAGGTCCCGGCCCAGGGCTGCTACTCGTCCCGGTGGCGACGCTGTCTCCGGAGGCGGGTCGTGGCAAGGCGGGTGGCGACGAGGACACGCCGCAATCGGCCAATGCTAACAGTTTGAACGTTCATCGACTAGTTGGATTTGCGCGGCTCGGGCAGGAGTGAGGCCGGCAGCCCAAAGGTGCCGGGGTTAGGTTGACTCGTATGACTGGGGCCCCGGATATCGCCACGCTCAGCCAGCTGCGCGCAAGCGGGCATGAGCAGAAGTCGCTGCGCCGCGAATTGCGCGACAACCTGCTCGCCAAGCTCGCCGCCGGCGACGATCCGTGGCCCGGTCTGCACGGCTTCGAGCAGACCGTCCTCCCGCAGGTCGAACGCGCCCTCATCGCCGGGCACGACATCGTTCTGCTGGGCGAGCGCGGCCAGGGCAAGACCCGTTTGCTGCGCACCCTGACCGGCCTGCTGGATGAGTGGACGCCGGTCATCGAGGGCTCTGAACTAGGCGAACACCCCTACGAGCCGATCACCGCCGCCTCCGTGCGCCGCGCTGCGGAACTCGGCGACCACCTCCCCGTCGCCTGGCGGCACCGCTCCGAGCGGTATGCCGAGAAGCTCGCCACCCCCGACACCTCCGTCGCCGACCTGATCGGTGATGTCGACCCGATGAAGGTCGCCGAAGGCCGCCATCTCGGCGATCCCGAGACGATCCACTACGGCCTGATCCCGCGCAGCCACCGGGGCATCGTCGCCATCAACGAGCTGCCCGATCTCGCCGAGCGCATCCAGGTCGCGATGCTGAATGTCATGGAGGAGAGGGATATTCAGATCAGGGGGTATGTCGTGCGCCTCCCCCTCGACGTCCTCGTCGTCGCCTCGGCGAACCCCGAGGACTACACCAACCGCGGCCGGATCATCACGCCGCTGAAGGATCGCTTCGGCGCCGAGATCCGCACCCACTATCCGGTCGAACTCGCCGACGAAATCGCCGTCATCCGCCAGGAGGCCGACCTCGCCGCAACGGTGCCGGACCAGATCGTGGAGATCATCGCCCGGTTCACCCGGCACCTGCGCGAGTCCAGCGCGGTCGATCAGCGCTCCGGCGTTTCGGCGCGCTTCTCGATCGCGGCGGCCGAGACGGTCGCGGCGGCGGCGCTGCACCGGGCCACGATCCAGGGCGAGCCAGAGGCGGTGGCCCGTGTGGTGGACCTCGCCGGCGCCGTGGACGTCCTCGGCGGCAAGGTCGAATTCGAGACCGGGGAGGAGGGCCGTGAGCGGGCCGTCCTCGATCATCTGCTGCGCACCGCGACGGCCGAGACGGCGCGAGAAGCGTTCCGCGGCATCGACTTCCGGCTCCTCGTGGAGGCGCTGGCCGGTGGCGTGCTGGTCATGACCGGCGACCAGGTCAGCGCCGCCGACTTCCTCGACGCCCTGCCGATCCTCGGGGAGTCGGAGTTGTATGACGAGGTCGCAGCCCGCGTCTCGGCCGCCTCCGCGGGTGAGCGGGCCAGCGCCCTCGAACTCGCCCTGGAGGGGCTCTACCTCGCCAAGCGCATCGGCAAGGACTCCGACGGGTCCCGCACGGTCTACGGCGAAACCCCTTGAGCCACCGGTGAGTTCGCGTCGGGAGTCGAGGCACTCCGCATACGGACCGTATGCCGGGGGCGACCCCCTCGCGCCGCCGGTCGACCTCGGCGAGGCGCTGTCAGCGATTGGCGAGGACGTCATGGCGGGCTACTCGCCCGACCGGGCGCTGGCGGAGTTCCTGCGCCGTGGTGGTCAGAACCAGCGCGGCTTGGACGACCTTGCGCGGCAGGTCGCCGAGAAGAGGCGCGAGTTGTTGCAGCGCCACAACTTGGACGGCACCATGCAACAGGTCAAGGAGCTGCTCGACAAAGCCGTTCTGGCAGAACGCAAACAGCTCGCGCGGGACCTCGATGATGACGCGCGTTTCCAGGAGATGCGCCTTGACGGGTTGCCGCCCTCGCCGGCGGCGGCAGTCAACTCGCTCGCCGATTACCCGTGGCGCAGCAGTGACGCGCGCGCGGCATACGAGGACATAAAGGACCTGCTCGGGCGGGAGTTGCTCGACCAGCGCTTCGCCGGGATGAAACAGGCCCTCGAAGGCGCCACCGACGAGGACCGGGCCCGGATCAACGAGATGCTCGGCGATCTCAACGACCTTCTGGAGAAGCACCGGCTCGGCGAGGACACCGACCAGGACTTCGCCGATTTCATGGGCAAGCACGGTGACTTCTTCCCCGAGAATCCACAGTCCGTCGAGGAGTTGATCGACGCTCTCGCCCAGCGGGCGGCCGCCGCACAGCGGATGCTCAACTCGATGACGCCGGAGCAGCGAGCCGAGCTGATGGCGTTGTCGCAGCAGGCTTTTGGCTCACCGCAGCTCATGGACAGCCTCAGCCGGTTGGACGCCAATCTGCAGATGCTGCGCCCGGGCGAGGACTGGAACGGCGGCGAGCGCTTCCAAGGTGACGAGGGCTTGGGCCTCGGCGATGGCACGGGCGCCTTCCAAGATCTTGCCGAGCTCGATGCCCTCAGTGAGCAACTCTCCCAGTCCTATCCGGGCGCGCGCCTGGACGATATCGACCTCGACGCCCTGCTGCGCCAGCTCGGCGACGAGGCCAGCGCGGATGCCCGCACTCTCGCCGAGATCGAAAAGCAACTGCGCGAGACCGGCCTGATCAAGCGCAGTGCCGATGGCTCACTTCGTCTCTCTCCCAAGGCAATGCGCCAGCTCGGCAAGTCCCTGCTGCGCGATGTCGCCGACCGGATGTCCGGCCGACAGGGCGCCCGCGAGCTGCGCCAAGCCGGGGCGGCCGGCGAGCCGAGCGGCGCCAGCCGCGCCTGGGCCTTCGGTGACACCGATAGTTGGGATGTCACAGCCACCCTGACCAACGCCGTGCAGCGCACGGTGAGCCGCGGGATGGACGCGCGGCACGGCATACGGCTGGAACTGGACGACATCGAGGTGATCGAGACCGAGGCGCGCACCCAGGCGGCCGTCGCGCTGCTCGTCGACACCAGTTTCTCGATGGCGATGGACGGCCGCTGGCTGCCGATGAAGCGCACCTCGCTCGCGCTACACCAGCTCATCTCGACCCGCTTCCGCGGCGACAAACTGCAGCTGATCGCCTTCGGCCGACGCGCCCAGGTGATGGACATTGAGGAACTCACCGGCCTGGAACCGAAGTGGGACAAGGGAACCAACCTCCACCACGCCCTGCTGCTGGCCAACCGGCACTTCCGCAAGCACCCGAGCATGCAGCCGGTGCTCCTCGTCGTCACTGATGGCGAACCGACGTCACATCTGCACTCCAGCGGGCAGGTCTTCTTCGACTACCCGCCGCACCCGCTGACCCTCGCCCTGACGGTGCGCGAGCTCGACACGACGACTCGGTTGGGCGCCAAGGTCACCTTCTTCCGGCTCGGCGACGACCCCGGCCTGGCCCGCTTCATCGACCAGATGGCCCGACGCGCAGACGGCAAGGTGGTGGCGCCGGAGACGGACGATCTCGGCGCCGCCGTCGTCGGGAGCTACCTCGGCTCCCGCTCGACCTGGCGCTCCGCCTGGACCGGCCTCTGACCTACGCGTCCGCCACGCGCGTCCGTTGGTGGACGAGCAGCGAGACCGCGAAGATCAGGCCGCCGGCGAGGGCCAGAGCGAAGCCGACCCACGACGGGGCGGTGTAGCCGTAGCCGGCGGCAAGCACGGCGCCACCGAGCCAGGCACCGAGCGCATTCGCCACATTGAGGGCCGCGTGATTGCTCGCCGCGCCCAGGTTGCGGGCATCACCGGCGACCTGCATCAGCCGCATCTGGAGACCGACCACCAGCATGCCGGCGCAGATGGAGCACGCGAGGATCGACAGAGCTGCGGGGATCAGCCACTGTGAGGTCCAGGTGAAGAGCGCCAGGTTGGCCGCCAAGGTCGCCAGCCCGATCCCGATGGTCCGCAGGATCGACCAGTCCGCCATCCGCCCGGCGATCGGGGTCCCGACCAGCCCGCCGAGTCCGAGGACCAGCATGATGACCGGCACCACCGACGCCGGCTGTTTCGTCACCTCGGTGATCGTCGGCGCGATGTACGAGTTCATCGCGAACATCCCGCCGAAGCCGATCGCCCCCGTCAGCAAGGTCAGCCAGACCTGCAGGTTCTTCAGCGCCCGCAGCTCGCGTCGCATCGCCCCGTCAGGATGCGGATAAGACTGCGGCACAACGAGATGCACGAGCAGAGCGGAGATAAGGGCCAGTCCCCCGATCACGCCATATGCCGTCCGCCACCCGAACTGTTGCCCCAGCCAGGTGCCCGCCGGGACCCCGAGCAGGTTGGCGAAAGGTATGCCGAGCATCACCCGTGAGACCGCGCGTCCGGCCATCTGCGGCGGCATCAGGTCGACAGCAGCGAGCGATGCGACTCCGAAGAAGGCACCATGCGGCAGCCCCGCCAGGAAGCGGGCACCGACGAGCAGGCCGAAGTTCGGCGCCAGGGCCACGAGGGCATTGCCGATCGCCAGCGTCGCTAACAGGCCCGCCAGCATCGTGCGCCGCGGCCAACTGGCCCCCGCGACGGCAAGGATCGGCGCGCCGACGACGACGCCCACGGCATACGCAGCGATCGAGGCCCCGCCCGCCGGAATGGACACCCCGAGATCGCCAGCGGTCTCCGGCAGCAGGCCCATGGCGATGAACTCGGTCGTCCCGATCCCGACCCCGCCGAGGATGAGGGCGATGATGGCGAGGTTGGTATGCCGGGCCTGGGTCACCGGCATACGGTGTCACGACTCGGGGTCCACAGCACTCTCGGTCGGATGCTGGCGGTCAGCGCACGAGGAGCGCGAGGGCGGACAGAGCGGATGCGGCCAGCACCGCCTTCTCGAAGGCGGCCTGCGAGATGCGCCGGATCGTATGCCGCCCCAGCCAGGCGCCGATGCCGACCAGCGGGGCGAGGGCGAGCGCGCGCCATACATCGGCCCAGGCCAGCAGCCCGAGACTGGTGGAGAAGGGGATCTTCAGCAGGTTGATGCCGAAGAAGAACCAGGCGCTCGTGCCGACGAAGCGCACCTTGTCGACCTGCTTGGCGACCAAATAGACGGTCATGACAGCACCGGCAGCGTTCGCCGTCATGGTCGCGAACCCGGCGCCCATGCCCGCGGCCCACGCGGCCGCGCGGCCGTGGGCGACCTGGCCAAGGCGGTCTCGCCGAGCGTTGACGACCAGCTGCAGCGCAACCATCGCCAGCAGGAGGGCTCCAATCGACCGGCGCAAGACCGTGTCGTCGACGATCGCCAAAAAGCCGGCGCCGAGCGCCAAACCCGGCAGGACGCTCGGAATCAGGCCGCGCATCAGCTGCAGATCGCAGTCGCGTCGGTAGGACCAGATGGCGAAGAGATCGCCGACGATCAGCACCATGAGGATGGCGGCCGTCGAGGACCGGGTGGGCAGGATCGAGGCGAAGATGACCACCGAGATGACGGCCAGGCCGCCGATGGCGGTCTTGCTATAGCCGATGACGAAGGCCGCGAGCCCAAGGAGCAGCAGCTGTGTCATCCCCACGCCCAGATCATGTCGCGGCCAGCGGCACCGGCGCGAGTGCCCTGGTCCGCGCGTCGCAGCACGGAGCGCGAATGGCTTACGACTCGAGAGGTGGTCGACGGACCAGGTGGACGCGCTCGGATGAGCTGAGCAGCGCCCGCATGATGTCTTCCTCCGTCGCGCCGTATCCCTTGAGCAGCGCCCCGAACAGGCCACCCATCACGAGCAGGTCGGGCTTTTGACCGAAGTGACCGCCGAGCTCCAGGGCGACATACCCGTGAAGAGCTGCCCACATCTGGGCGCTGAACAAGCTGGCGTCCATCGGGTCGATGAGGTCTGCCTTGAGGATCGCCCGCGCGCGCTCGACCACCATGGCGAAGGCGGCGATGCCCGCCGGCGCATCCGCATTCATCGAGCTGTCGACCTCGGCGCGCACGCCGCGGGCATAGCGCACGACCTGCCGGCTGAAGAGCAGTTTGTATTCGTTGGGGTGGGGGATGGCGAAGCTTCGGTTTGCCAGCCCCATCGCGAGGATGTCCTCCAGGCGCGGGCGATCACCGGTGATGTGGGCGTCTCGACGACCGCCCTTTACACGCACTTCGGCAGCATGGGCGGACTGATCTCGGCGGTCAACGAGCGCGCCTTCATCGACTTCCGCATTGCCGTCATGGCCCCAGGGGCCACCGACGACCCGCTCTCGGATCAAGGAGCCCTTCGTCGGACGACGGGCACCGGAGTACTGGCGCAACTACTGGCTCGCGGTCGACAGCCGTGGACCCAACGACGTACGTCTGGGCGCTGAGGTGGGGTCCGTGGACGAGTGCTTCGAGGCGATTCTGGCCGGCCGCGGCGTCGCGTTCACCCAAGCGTCCACGCAGCGGTACTACCAGCGTCCAGGCCTTGCGTTCGTGCCGGTGAAGGACATCCCGCCCTCCCCGTTGGCCATCGCGTGGCGCAACGACATCGATGCTGCCCCGGTCCAGCAGTTCGTCAACACTGCCCGCAGGCTCGCGGCGATGGACTTGGTGCCGACGACGGTCTCGCCCGACAAAATGAGCCCCAAGGCGACCCTCGCCCGTTAACAGCCGGTGCCATTCAACCTCGATCCACGGATTCGCGGGCCTATGGACGGGCGCATTCGTCCTCGGCGTCGCCGGGCTGCTCGACGGACTGCCGTGCACAACGCATTGGCGTTGGTGCGATCGTCTCGCCGAGCGACATCCGCGGCTGCAGGCCGCGGTGCTCGCCACTCCTGCGCGGGACTGGTCCCTCGCCGCGATCGCCAGCGAGGGCGTCCTGTCGGCGCGACCCTTGGCGAGGCGTTTCGCCACCGAGACCGGGCAGTCGCCCATCGCCTGGCTCGTCGCGGCCCGGCTCACCTGCGCGCAGGAACTCCTGGAAAGCACCGGTCTTCCGGTCGAAGCGGTCGCCCACGCCGCAGGATTCGCGAGTGCTGACTTGCTGCGCAAGCATTTTCGCGTCCGCTACGGGACCAGCCCGCAAGCGCACCGGCTGGCGATGCGCCACGCCTGAGCAACCGGCGACCGCAGGTCCGACGGCCCGCCCGTGGCGGAGGTCAGGTGGTCGCGAGCAACTCGCCCAGATTCGCGTCGACCTCGTCCAGATAGGACTGCTCGAAGCCGAACAGCCCGAAGTGCCCGGCGATCGAGTGCAGCACCCGCAGTTCGCTGCCCGGTGTCAGCTTCTGCTCGGCGGCACAATCGCGCGGCGGGAAGAACATGTCCTGCTCGATAGGCATGACGAACATGCGCGCGGTGATCCGGCCCAGCGCCGCCGCGAGGTCGCCATCGGCGTTGCGGGCGACGTCGCCGCGTTGCCACTTCCAGCCCATGGTGAGCAGGGCGTTGGGGTCCATCAACCCGAAGAGCAGCCGTATAAAGCCGTTCTGGAAATCGTCGTAGGTCTCGAACTGCATTCCCTCGACCAGCGGCGGTATGCCGCGCCAGAACTCGGTCTTCCAAAAGTCCGTCGTCAGACCCATGGTCGCCCAGATGTCGGCATGCCGGTGCAGGCCGGCGATGACGTCGGTGGGCGCGGCATACTCCCCACCGTTGAAGCCGGGGTCGCTGGTGATCGCGTCGAGCAGGGTGCGGGTGAAGAGGAAGTCGTGCGGCGTGTTCTGCGCGGTGCCCGCGATCGGGGCGGCACGAACCACCTTGTCGGGGAAGCGAACTGCCCATTCCCACGTCTGCTGCGCGCCCATCGACCCGCCCACGACGAGGGCCAGGCGCTCGATGCCGAAGTGTTCACGCAGCAGCTGCTCCTGGGCGCGCACGTCGTCGCCGATCCGCACGTGCGGGAACTTCGACATCGCGATGCTCGGGTCGTCGGCGTTGTGTGGGGAGGTCGAGAGCCCGTTGCCGATCTGATTGACGACGACGATGAAATAGCGTTCGGGGTCCAGGGCTCGCCCCGGCCCGATGTAGGCCTGCGCCCACGTCGCGTGCGTGCCCGAGAACCACGTCGGGATAAGGATCGCGTTGTTCTTGTCCTCGGCGAGGGTCCCGAAGGTGGCGACCGCGAGTTGCAGGTCGGGGATCACCCCGCCCTCCTCCAACTCGAAGCGGCCGATCGAGACCAGGTCGTAGGGCCCCTGAGCCTCAGCGGTGTAGAAGGGAATGTCGAGAGCCATACGTCAACCTCCGTCGTCGGATCCACCTGTGCCGCAGCGGCAGCGAGCGCCGTATGCTCCGCCCTCGCCATTGTGCCCTGCCGGAACCTCCGTCGGCCAGCGGTCGCACGTGGATCTGGTCGGGTGGGTGGACGGATTTCCGGCTCGTGCCCTCGGAGGACGTTTCGAAGGGCGCAACCGGCGCGTCGAGAACGGCGTGCCGCGCGAGTGGATCCGGCCCTGTGATGTGGTCGCCTACGACCCTGCACGCCTCTTCGCCTACACGGTCGGCGACCGCTTCGACGCAACGCCAGCCACCCGCTTCCTACCTCATCACCCCCACCAATGAGGGTTGCCTGGTCCGGCAGGAGTTCGAACACCTTCCCTACGGACTCAGCGGCCTGCGCTTGCGCGCAGAGGAACTCGACGATGCCGAGGTGATCATCGCCGTCCGTCGCGAGGAGATCCGCGCGGGCATGACCGGTCAGGTCCTCAAACATGATGTCGAGCACGCGACCACCCAGACCCGTGATCTCGGGGCGGCGGTCAACGTCGGCGAATTTCTTTTCGTACCCCGGGACGAGCACTCCGGCGAGGACGACGGCTGGCTGATGGGGACGGCATACCACCGCGACGGCGACCGCAGTGAGCTCCGCCCTCTCGACGCGGGGACCCTGGAGGATGTCGCGATCGTGGAGCTGCCGGCGCGGGTGCCGGCCGGCTTTCATGGCAACTGGATAACAACTGGCCCAGCGGGTTTGGAGGAACCCGCGAGGCTGGTTTAGCGTCGCACCTGCCGAAGCCGCGCGGTCGCCCGATCGCGCGCACGATTCGGGGGAGAGAACGAGCATGACCGAAGACATCCAGAACCCGGCCGAGCCGCTTGATGGCGTCGTCGAGGTCGCCGCGCCCAAGCGCCGCCGGGGCGTCACCATTGCCGCCGTCGGTGGCACCCTCGCGCTCGTTGGCCTCGCGGCCGGCGGTGCCCTCGCGATGAACGCCCTCAGCGGTGGCGGGCCGCAGCCGGAGGATGTCCTGCCTGCCAACACGCTCGGCTTCGCCAAGATCGACCTTGACCCGTCCAGCGGTCAAAAGATCAGCGCGCTGCGTCTGATGCGCAAGTTCCCGGCATTGAAGGATCAGCTGTCCGGCACCGATGACAACTCGGACTTGCGCAGGGTCGTCTTCGAGGCGGCCCAGAAGGAAGGCGGCCTGAAGGGGCTGTCGTATGACGCCGACGTGGCCCCGTGGATCGGCGACCGATTCGCGATGGCGGCCGTCCCCACGGCCGACGGCAAGGGCGTCGTCCCCGTGATGCTGCTCGCGTCCACCGACCAAGCTAAGGCCAAGGCCGCACTGGCCAAGGCCGGGACCGACGGCGCGGCGTGCGATGTGCTCCCCGACTTCGTGCGCTGCACTGAGAAGGCGGAGGAGCTGGCCGCGCTGGCTAGTGCCCCCGGCACGAAGCTGGTCGACTCGGCGGGCTTCAAGGGCGACATGAAGGACCTCGGCGAGGATGGCATCGTCAGCATGTGGCTCGACCTCGGGGCGGCCGTCGACCTGGCGGCCACGGAGTCGAGCGTTTCGGCACAGGAGCTGGACGCGGTCAAGGACAAGATCGGCGGCGGCCGGATGTATGCCGCCCTGCGCTTCGATGGCGCCAATGTCGAAGTCGCCGGTGCAGTTCGCGACGCCAAGGCACCGGCCGTCGACGCTAGCGGCTCCACGGAAATTGGCTCGCTGCCTGCGGACACCATCGCGGCCGTGAGCTTCAATAGCCTGGGTGAGCAAGTCAAGTCCGCGTGGGCGGACGTCCAAAAGGCCTTGGACGCCACCTCGGGCGAGAGCGATCTCACCGGCTCGATCCAGAACCAGTTCGGCATCTCGCTCCCGGACGACCTCGTGGGCCTGCTCGGCAAGCACACGACCTTCACGTTCGGCGGGATGGGCAGCGACGACATGCCCAAGATCGCCCTGAAGACCGACGGCGACCCAGCTGTGGCGCAGAAATTGGTCAACGCGGTGTCCGACCAGGGTCAGCCGCTGGGCCTGGTCGGTGACGGCCGCGTCGTGCTTGCGCTGGACCAGACGTATGCCGATGCTGTCGCCAAGGGCTCTGGCCTGGACAAGAACGAGGCCTTCGTCAATGCGATGCCGGACTACAAGAACGCCTCACAGGCGGTCTTCGTCAATATCGCCAAGGTCATCGAGGCCTTCGGCGCCGACATCCCGGCGGATATGCGCGCCAACCTCGACCCGCTGTCGGCCTTCGGCATGACCGGCACCCAAAAGGGCGGCGACTCCGACTTCACCATCCGCCTGACGACCCGCTGACCCGGGCCCCGCGCGGGCTCGGGCGCGAGGTCTCCTAACCTCTGCTGGGTCGTTAGTCAACCCGGCCCAGCGTGAAAATTGTGCGGTGCCAGGGCTTTTCAGCCACGGCAGTGCGGTCGAACATCACGTGCTTGATCGTCGTGTACTCCTCGAAGGAGTAGGCCGACATGTCCTTGCCGAAGCCCGATTGCTTGACGCCGCCGTGCGGCATCTCGCTGATGATCGGGATGTGGTCGTTGATCCACACGCACCCGGAGCGGATCTCGGCGCTGGCCCGCATCGCACGATAGACATCGCGGGTCCAGGCCGAGGCGGCCAGGCCGTATGCCGTGTCGTTGGCCAGCGCGATCGCCTCGTCGTCCGTGTCAAAGGGCGTCACCGTCAAGACGGGTCCGAAGATTTCGTCGGTCCACACCTCATGCGCCGGCGTGACATCGGCAATCAGGGTGGGTGAGTAGTAGGAGCCGGCCGCGAGCTCGCCGCCGGGGGTCGCGCCGCCGGTGACCACTCGGGCATACGAACGGGCGCGCTCGACCATGCCGGCCACCTTCGTGCGGTGCGCCATCGAGATCAACGGACCCAGGTCCGTGGACGGATCGGCGGTCGGCCCGAGGCGCACCGCGGCATACAACTCGGCGACCCCGGCGACGAAGCGGTCGTGCAGCGAGCGGTGCACGATTGCGCGGGTGGCGGCAGTGCAGTCCTGGCCGGTGTTGATCAACGAGCCGGCGACCGCGCCATGAATGGCGGCATCGAGGTCGGCGTCATCGAAGACGACGAAGGGCGCCTTGCCGCCGAGTTCGAGGTGGACGCGCTTGGCCGTCCCCGCGGCAGCTTCGAGCACCGTGCGCCCGACGCGGGTCGAACCGGTGAAGGAGACCATGTCGACATCTGGGTGGCGCAGCAGGTGCGCTCCCGCGTCGGCGCCGGCACCCGCGACGACATTGACCACCCCCGGCGGCAGTCCGGCCGCGGTCGCCGCCTCGGCGAACATCAAGGACGTCAGCGGGGTGTTCTCGGCAGGCTTGAGCACGATGGTGTTGCCGGCGGCAATGGCGGGCAGGATCTTCCACGCGGCCATCTGCAGCGGGTAGTTCCACGGCGAGATCGACCCGACCACGCCGACCGGTTCGCGGCGGATGCTGCTGGTGTGGTCGGGCGAATATTCGGCGGTCGCCTTGCCGTCGAGATTGCGGGCGGCTCCGGCGAAGAAGGCCATGTTGTCGATCGTGCCCGGCACGTCGAACTCGGTGGCGAGCCGGATCGGCTTGCCCGCCTGCCGCGACTCGACCTCGGCGAATTCGCTTGCCCGGCGCTCCATTTCGGCCGCGAAGGCGGTCAGGATCCCCGACCGCTCGCCGGGGGTCGTGCGCGACCAGCCGTCGTATGCCGCCCGCGCCGCCGCCACCGCAGCGTCCACCTGCCCCGGACCCGCCAGGGCATACTTCGTGATCATTTCCCCGGTCGAGGGATCGATCACCCGGTAGGGCTCGCCGCCGTCCGCTGCCAGTTTCTCGCCATTGATGAACTGCATCACGGGGGCAGCCTATGCACCCGCCATGGTGGTGGCTCGCTCATCGCCCTTGTTGGCGTAGGTCGTGACGAGCCACCAGATGCCGAAGGCCGGCATCAATGCCGTCCCGGCCACCCAAACCGGACGCGGCGCATCACCGAGCGCCCCGAGCGGTGAGAGTGTCAAGGGCGCGAACCAGAAGACCACGGCGGCGAGGGCCAGTGCGACGCGGCGGCGGGCGGCATGCAGGCTCATGCCGAGCGGGACGCACCAGACCCAGTGGTGCGACCACGAGACCGGTGACGCCAGGAGGGCGCCAACAGCGACGGCCAGACGGTTCCGACGGTCGTTGCGATTAACCGCAGGATGGAGCCGAGGTCCCGCCGAGCGAGCAGGCACAGGCCGAAAGCGGCTGGCACCAGCTTGATTCCGGCCGCGATGCCGATCAGGATGCCGCGATATCGGCGAGGAACAATGAGCAAATCCGCAGACACCAAGGCCGCCAGGACGAGATTGACCTGGCCCTGCTGGATGGTCCGTAGCACCGGCTCGGCGAGCAGACCGACGCCCGCCGCCACGGCGATCCCGGTGCGCGTCCAGCCTAGGCTCCGACCGAAGACCCCGATGAGGACGGCATACGCGAGAGCCGACAACAGGACCAGCGCCACCGCGGCCCCAGCCCAAGGCAGCAGGGCGAACGGGACGAAGATGAGGGCCGCGAAGGGCGGGTAGGTGAAGACAAGCTGTCCGTGGCCGGCGGAGCGATCGGCATACAGCGGCGACCCGTCCAGAAGAGCGCGGGCGCCGGCGCGATAGACACTCAGGTCCTGGAAGTGCGGGGGCCCGCGAAGCCAGTCGACATAGCGCCAGGACACCAGGACGAGCACAAGTGCGACGGCGAACGCACGACGCCCCGCCCCGCCCCGCCCCGAGCCACCATCACGCCCAGAGCTTAAGCACGTGCCGTGGCGCGCGCAGGTCACGTCCGGCGAAAGCTGCGAGAGTGGGAGAGACAGGGCAGGCGAGCGGAGGGGACGCGATGACGGCGACGCAGGACGGCGCGCGGGCGGGTGGCTTCCGGATCGCGGACCGGCTCACCGCGACGAGCGGGACCGTCCACCTCGGCGGCCTGCACGCGCTCGTCCGGCTGCCGCTGAACCAGCGGCGGCTCGATGAGGCGGCGGGGCGGCATACGGGCGGGTTCATCAGCGGGTATGAAGGGTCGCCCTTAGGCGGCTATGACAAGGAACTCCTCCGGCTGGGTCCGCAGCTGGCGGCGGAAGGGGTCGTCTTCCGGCCGGCAGTGAATGAGGAACTGGCGGCCAATGCCGTGCTCGGCAGCCAACTCGCGGCCACGCGATCGACGCGGACGGTCGATGGGGTGGCGGGCTATTGGTACGGCAAGGCGCCCGGGCTCGACCGCGCAACCGATGCCCTCCGACACGGCAACCTCGGCGGCGCGTCCCCGGTGGGCGGCGTGCTGGTGATGGTGGGCGATGACGTGAACGCCAAGAGTTCGACCGTCCCGAGCGCGTCGGAGTGGGCGATGGCGGAGCTCGGTATGCCGGTGCTCATCCCCGCGGACCCGCAGGACATCCTGCGGCTGGGCGTGCACGGGATCGCGATGTCGCGCTTCAGCGGGCTGTGGTCGGGCTTGAAGCTGGCGACGAATGTCGTGGACGGCAGCGCCACCGTCCATCTCGCGGATCCGTCGATCGTGCTGCCCGACAACGAGATCGACGGGCGCCCCTATGTCCACCAGCCGCACGCCCGCTTCTTGCAACCCGCGCTCGCCGCGCTCGAGGAGTCGATGCTCACAACCCGCCCACAGCTCGCACTGCGCTATGCCCGGGCCAACGGCCTGAACGAGATCAGCGGTGATCCGAACGCCCGCATCGGCATCATCGCCGCCGGGCAGCGTTTCCGCGATGTCCAGGAGATGCTGGGAATGCTCTGCATTGGCGCAGATCGCCTGTCCGGCAGCGGGATTCGCCTGCTCAAGCTCGGCATGCTTGCCCCGCTCGACGCCGAGATCGTCCAGCGCTTCGCCGAGGGTCTCACCGAGATCATCGTCGTGGAGGAGAAGCGCGCGTTCGTCGAGACCGCGGTCAAGGGCATCCTGTACGGCCGCGCCAACGCCCCCGCGGTGACCGGCCGCACGGCTCCCGACGGTCACACCCTGCTCCCGCCGCATGGCGATCTGACAGCGGCATTCCTCGCCACGACCCTCGGTCCGCGACTCGCCTCCCTGCTCGGCTCCGACAGCATCTCGGCGGCGAGTTCGTTTCTGGCGCAGCCGCGTTCACGCACCCACCTGACCCTCACCCCCACAGCGGCGCGCACGCCATACTTCTGCTCCGGCTGCCCGCACAACCGCTCGACCCGCACCCCCCGCGACAGCCTCGTGGCCGCGGGCATCGGCTGCCACACCCTGATCGTTTTCATGGAGCCCGACAAGGTCGGCGATGTCATCGGCTTCACGCAGATGGGCGGCGAGGGTGGTGCCTGGATCGGCATGTCGCCCTTCGTAAGCGACGAGCACCTGATCCAGAATCTCGGCGACGGCACCTTCCATCATTCCGGCAGCCTCGCCGTGCGGGCCAGCGTCGCGGCCGGAACCAATATCACCTACCGAATCCTGTGCAATGGCGCCGTCGCGATGACCGGCGGCCAGGACATCATCGGCGGAATGGCCGTGCCCGACCTGGCTCGCGAACTGCTGGCCGAGGGGGTGCGCCGGGTGGCGATCACCACCGAGGACCCCTCTCGGTATGCCGGGGTGGCCCTGCCCGAGGGGGTGCGTGTGCACCACCGAGACGATATCGAGCAGGTCATGGCGGACCTGGCTTCGGTGCCGGGCACGACCGCGCTGCTCAACGATCAGGAGTGCGCGACCGAGTTGCGGCGCAAGCGCAAGCGTGGCCTGGTGGAGGCGCCATCGCGGCGGGTCTTCATCAACGAGCGCGTCTGCGAGGGCTGCGGGGACTGCGGGGCGAAGTCCAATTGCCTCTCGGTGTCGCCGGTGGAGACCGAGTTCGGGCGCAAGACCCAGATCCATCAGGCCAGCTGCAATCAGGACTTCTCCTGCCTGGCCGGGGACTGCCCCTCCTTCCTGGATGTGCTGCCGGGCAGCGGGCGCCGCCGCGGCGCCGCCACCGAACTGGTTCCGACGGACCTGCCCGAACCGCCAGTTCGGCACCTGGATGCTCCGATCGGCCTGCGGCTGATGGGGATTGGCGGCACCGGCATCGTGACGACGGCCCAAGTGCTCGCGGTCGCGGCGACCAATGCCGGCCTGCATGTGCGCGGCCTGGACCAACTCGGCCTGTCGCAGAAGGGCGGGGCGGTCATCTCCGATCTGCGGATCGGGGCCGACCCCTTCGACGGCAGCAATGTCCTCGGCCCCGCCGGCGCCGATGTCTATCTGGGCGCCGATCTGCTTGTCGCCACGGCGGACAGCAACCTGGCCGTGACCGATCCGGCCCGGACCTGGGCTGCCGTCTCCAGCAGCCGCACGCCGACCGGAGCCATGGTCGCCGACGTGAATGTCGCTTTCCCCCAGGTGGATCCGCTGATCGCGGCCCTGGGGCGGCGCACCCGGCCGGAGAGCGTCTTCGTGGACCTGCGCTCGGTGACGACGGCGCTCTTCGGCAGCGATCAGTTGGCCAATACCTTCCTGCTCGGCATCGCGACCCAGGCCGGGGCGCTGCCCATACCGGCGGCGGCGATCGAGGACGCGCTGGTGCAGAACGGGGTGGCGGTCGAGGCAAACCTGCGGGCCTTCCGGTGGGGGCGGCTGTATGTCGCGGCCCCCGACCGGGTGCACGCCGCCCTGCCGCAGGAGGCGGACGAAGCGCAGGTACCGGAGGCGGTCGAACTGGTGCGATCCGCGGGCCTGCCCGTCGAGGGCGAGCTGGGCTCGCTGCTGCGACGCCGCAGCTCGGACCTGATCGACTATCAGGACCTTTCCTATGCCCGGGACTACCTGCGCCACCTGAGTCACGTCTACTCCCGCGAGTCGGACGCCCTGGGGGCTTCCGATGCGCCGATCACCCTGGCTGCCGCCCGCGGCCTGCACAAGCTCATGGCCTACAAGGACGAGTATGAGGTGGCTCGCCTGTCCACCGATCCTGTTCTGGGGCAACGCATCCGGGACGAGTTCGGGGACGATGCCCGCTATCGATTCCGCCTGCACCCGCCGGTGCTGCGGGCGCTCGGGATGCAGCGCAAGATCGCCCTCGGGCCGTGGGCCGAGCCGGCCTTCCGGGGCTTGTATGCCGCCCGCCGCCTCCGCGGCACCGCGCTGGACCCCTTCGGCAAGGCCCGGGTTCGGGTGGTCGAGCGGGAGTTGATCCAGGAGTATGTCGCGGCGCTCGCGACCGCGACCCGGCACCTGACGCCGGGGAATCGGGATCTGGTGATCGAACTCGCCGGCCTGCCGGATGTGGTGCGCGGTTATGAGGAGATCAAGCTCGCGAACGTCGAGCGTTTCCGTCAGCGGCTCGCCGAATTGGTGTCCGCCATCTCTCGCTCCACCTGAGGTTCGGGTCCACTGCCACCCGGGACCTTGTCGCACCCGAGGACGCAGGCGGGTGCCGCTTCACGCTGGCTCCGGACGTGTGGATAACCGGTCCTTCCGGTGGCGGGATTGCGAGGTGTCCTTCAGGGTGGTGGGTAACGGCTACGAACCGGAAGAGATCGACACCCTCAACCCGGCCCAATGGTTCGGCCTGACCGTACGCATCAAACCCCTCTTCAAGAGCGTCACCTTCGACTTCGGCCACGGCACCAGCCACGGACCGACCACCAGCCGAGGCGGGACCTACCCCAGTGGCGACATCATCAAGGCCTACGCCAACGCCGGCACCTTCGCCATCACAGCCCGGACCGTCCTGACCGGCCAGGTCTCCATCAACAACCCCGAGTGGATCGACATCCCCGGACAAGCCGACCTCACCGGACCGCCACCCCCCTGACCGTCCTCACCGCCAAGAACCAACTAGCCGTCCCCGGAACCTAACGGGCTGGGTCCGTCCGGTTAACGGTGTAACTGGCGTTCATGGTTAGAGGTTCTCGGCCGCGGGCATGCGGTCGGCGAAGGTGACGGCGAAGGCGTTGAGGGCTGGCTTCCACCGGGTGACCCATCGTGCCTGTCCCAGGCCCTTGGGGTCCAGGGATCGGGTGACTAGGTAGAGCGTCTTCATCGCGGCGGCCCGCCACAGCTTCGGGATGGCCGGGTAGGCCTTGCCCCACTTCTCTTCGAACTCCTCGAACGCCGCCCACGCCGCCTTGGCGTCCGGGGCGGTGTAGATCGGGCGCAGGTCCTTGGCGATGGCCTCCCAGTACCGTTTGGACGCGTACCGGAAGGTGCCTCGGATCAGGTGCACGATGCCCGTCTGAACGATCGACTGGGGAAGACGGCGTTCACCGAGTCCGGCAGCCCTTTCAACCCGTCGCAGACTGGGGGCACCTCCCGCTTGCGGGGGAGGAAGAAGACGTCGGCCACGCCCCGGTTGCGCAGCTCGGTGAGCACACCCATCCAGAACTTCGCCGACTCCCCGGCGCCGTGGCCCGGCCAGAGCCCGAGAACGTCGCGGTGCCCGGCCAGGTCGACCCCCGATCGCGGCGTAGAACGGCTGGTTGCCGACCTGCCCGTCGCGGACCTTGACCATAATCGCGTCGATGAAGACCGCCGCGTACACCCGCTGCAACGGCCGGCTGGCCCAGGCCTGCATGTCCTCGATGACCTTATCGGTGATCCGCGAGACGGTATCCTTGCTGACGCTGGCTCCGTAGATCTCCGCGAAGTGGGCGCTGATCTCCCCGGTGGTCAACCCCGGGCGTACAACGAGAGCACGATCGCGTCGACGTCGGTCAGCCGGCGCTGCCGCTTCTTCACGATGACCGGCTCGAACGACCCGTCCCGGTCCCGGAGGACCTCGACCTGGACCGGGCCGGCGTTGTCGGTCAGCACCGTCTTGGGTCGCGTCCCGTTCCGGGAGTTGGCCCCGTTGCGACCCTCCACGGCGCGCTTGTCATACCCGACGTGCTCGGTCATCTCTTCCTCGAGAGCGGCCTCGATGACCTGTTTGGTGATCGCCTTCAGCAGCCCCTCCGGGCCGGTCAGGTCCTCACCCCTGGCGCGAGCGGCCTAGACCAGCTCACGCACCCCGTTGCGCTCCACCTCTTGGGGTGTGAGCGTCTTCTTGGCTGCCTTCCGCAGTGGGCTCACGCCCACCAGTGTCTCGGTCATGGCTGACCCTTCCTCGCTGACTCCGTCAGCGTGTTGGGCCAGTTACACCCTTTGCCGGACAGTCTCGCCGACGCGACCGAGATGGGTGATCTGTCGACTGAGGGTCGGTCAAGGCTCACGGTGAAGGCGGGCCGCGCTGGCGGCGGTGGTTGTTAATGACCTCGCGGAACGCGGTATCGGGGTCGGTGTACGGGTAGCCGGTGGTTGCCCGGCGGACGGTCGGGGCCTCGATCTAGGGGGTGGGCGTCCAGCCACGCGTCGGGGACGGGCGCCATCGTGGTGTCGGGGCCGGTTTCGTCGGCCCGGTAGTCCACCAAGAGCGCGAAGCCGAAGAGGTCGTTCAGCAGTTGGCGGTCGACGAGGGGCGGGTCACGCTCATCGCGGGCGCAACGGCGGGTGCCCTGGTGGTGGGGGCGGTCGCGTCGGGGTTGTCAACGCACATTGCTTACGTGAGCGCCTACCGGGTCCTCGCCGACGTACGCGTCGCCTTGTCGAACGCATTCGGGGGATGCCGCTGGAACGCGTGCGGCGGCGTTCGAGCGGCGAGATCGGCGGCGACGTCTGGGCGCGAGTTCCCAGCCGTCTGGCTGGCTGACTCGCTGAAGCGCTGCCGGACCCGGCTCCGACAGCGCGGTCGGGTGGGTCGTCCCGCAGCGGTCCGGTAGCCATTCAGCGCGGCGGTACAGACGCTCAGAGGGGGCTTGGGCGCCGAGCGCTCGTCAGGCGCTGCCGAGGCCGCCGGCCTTGGCAAGCGCGATGGCGTCGGCCTTGGTGGGGACGTCGAGCTTGGCGATGATGACCGAGACACGGTTCAGGATGGTCTTGGGTGAGAGGAACAACTGGGCTGCGACCTGCGATGTCGTGAGGCCCTCGACGAGCAGACCCAGGATCTCCAGTTCCCGCGCGTCGAGCGCGGCGAGTTTGTCGGTTCGTGGAGCGGCACTTGCAGCGGCGACCACGGCGTCGCTGGCGCCTCGGCCGAGCACGAGCGCGCCTCGTGCGGCGGCGTGGATGGCGGCGATCACCTCGTCGGGGTCGGCGTCCTTGAGGAGGTATCCGTCGAGGCCAGCACCGACGCTACGGACCACGGCGTGGGCGTCGGCGCTCATCGTGAGCACGAGCACTCGGACTTCGGGCCAGCGGCGCTTGAGGTCGATACCGAGTTGGATCCCGTTGCCATCGGGGAACTGGAGGTCGACGACGGCGAGGTCGGGTTCGGCACTGCATTCCAGGGCCTGCCGGACGGTGCCTGCAGTGGCCACGAGGGTCAGTCCTGGCTCCGAGTCGATCAGTGCTGCGAGCCCTCGTAGTACCACCGGGTGGTCGTCGACGACGAGCACCCGTGTCATGTCGGGATCATCATCCGCAGCGAGGTCCCGGTCGGCTCGCTCGGTTCGATCGAGAGTGAGCCGCCCAGATCGGCTGCCCGTTTGCGCATCGATGCCAGGCCCGTGCCGGGTGTGAGCGGGCCGCCTTGGCCGTCGTCAACCACAGCTGCTTCCACCGTGTGGGGGCCGGCGTGCACGGATACGGCGATCGCTGAGGCCGACGCGTGGCGAATCGCGTTGGTGACGCCCTCGGCCACGAATCGGTAGAGCGCGACCGAGGCATCAGGCCGCGGCGGAGTGTCGAGCCTGAGGTTGAGTGTCACGTCGGCGCCGCCGTCGCGGAACGATCCGACGAGGCCCGTCAGTGCTGCGGCGAGGTCACCGTCGTCGAGCGCGGCCGGGGTCAGGCCCCGGACGAGCCGGCGGAGGTCGTCGCGGATCGCGGCGAGGTCGCTCACCACCTCATCGAGCCACTCGCTGGGCTCGGTGCGTGAGCGGGCCTGTACTCTCATCCGCAGACCGGCCAGCGCTGGGCCGACCCCGTCGTGCAGGTCGCCCAGGATCCGCGCCCGTTCGGTCTCACGCTCGCGGGCGAGATCGGCTCGGGCGCGTTCGGCTTCGACCGCGAGGACCACAGCGCGGGTCACGAGTGCCACGGTCGGGAGCAACTGGGCGACGATCCGTCGCTGGCGAGGTTCGGGTCCCTCGCGGTGCAGCGGATCCAGCGCCAGCGTCCCGACTCGCTCATGACCGACCGCGAGCGGGAGCATCAGCCAGTGGGCTGGCACGTCCGGCTCGCCGTCACCGACGGTGATGACCGCGGCGCGGTGGCCGCTCGCGGCCACGACCAGTGTCGCGGCCCGGCTGAGGAGCTCGATCGGATCGTCGGTGGCGGCGAGCCCCCCGGTGATGGTGGCGAGATCGTTAGGGGAGATCTCCCCCGTTCCGTATCGGCGCTCCAGATACTGCCGGCGCGCCCACCACGATCCCGGCGCGACGAACGCGCAGGCGATGGCGGCGACGAAGCCACCCGTCAGACCGGGAGCAGGGATGTGGCCGCGTTGCCCTACCCATCGCATGAGCACTCCGGCGGCGGCCCCGATCGCCAGTACGCCGGCGAGCGCGGCGGCGTCGACGAGCGGCTCGTCGACAGGGCGCAACTCGCGGGCACTAGTCAGCAGTGTCAACGCGCAGACCAGCGCCCACAACCCGATCATCGTCGCCGCCGCAGACCCCAACGGGCGGGAGAGCTGGCCGGCGATCACCACGGCCGCGACGACGAGCCCCGCCCAGATCGCAAACCATGTGAGACGTCGCCGCGACAGCCGGTCAGGCGCCAGCCCGAGCGCCCACCCGATCACGGCGATCGAGCCCATCAGGGGAACGATCCCGAGCGCGTCCCACGCAGCGCCGAGCCGCGAGTCGAAATCGCCATCGAGCGGCGCGACCTGCGCCACGAACGCGACGATCGCGGGCAACATGGCCAAGGCGACGAGGACCCAGCCGAGCCGCGATCTGGGTTCACGGTCGAGCGATAGCGCCGCAACGACGCCGAACGCAGGCCAACCGAGCGACAACAGCTCGGCCGGTTCGACCGGATCATCGAAAGCCCCGATCCCCGGCAGGAGGCCGACTCCAGCGACGATCGCAGCGCCGATCACCCCGACAGGGATGCCCTCGCTGGTGACCTGCACGGATGCCATGCCACATCATCTCGCACCCGAGTTCGGCCCGTCGTTGCCGCGGGACACCTCCGGGATGCACCGGGAAACAACGGGAATGCGGAGCCTTGCGCCCGGACATTCGAGACCTCAGGGTGGGATCCATGACCGCTCCCGTTTCCGCCAACACCGCAACCAACGCGGCCAGCCCTACTCGTGGCCTGGCGCCCGCCGTGCTCGTCGGGGGTGCGTTCGTACTCACCACGGTCGCCAACACCTTGTTCCACGTCGCCGTCTCGATCTGGGACATCCGCGACGACTTCGGAGCGGGCGACCTGACCCCCGAAGAACAGATCCCCGTAATCATCGTGATCGGCGTGATCGGCCTCCTCGCAGCCCTCGGCATCGGCAAGTGGCTGAGCGGTGACCGAGCCCCACGGGGTGCCGTCGTGCTCGGCGTGTTGTCGATCCTGACGCTCCCGGTGTTCTTCTCCGGTGCGCCCGCCAGTCTCGGAGCGATGGCAGCAGTTCAGGCAGGATTCGCCCGCGGTGGGGTGCCGACACGGGGAGCGCCACGCGGTTTCGGGATCGCCGGCATCGTGATCGCCGTGCTGATCATCGTCGCCGTGTTCGCCGGGAACATCACCGGAATCATCGAGACGGCAACGGAGTAGCCCTGCCGGCCAGGCTGCCACGGGAACTCGAGCGGGCCGGTCGACACGATTCGTCCCGTTGCCACGGGCAATGCGCTCAGACCGTTCCGAACGAGCGGGCATGTCGAGAGACAGAGGGACGTGTCGACCGTTCGCTCGCCGCAGCGATCACCTCACGTGACAGAGGCCCGCAGCTGCTCGATGGAGTCGGCGGGGTCACCGAGCTTCGCTTGGACGAGCGCGACGGCGTGTTCGTTGTAGACGCTCTCCGCTGCTGGCCTGTCGTCATGCGCGATGTGCGCTCGCATCAGGGACTCGACCACCCCGCTGTTGAGCGGGATCGCGTGGATGATCCCGCGGAGCATCGAGATCGCCTCGGTCGGCTCGCCGAGGTCGAGGTGGATGGCTGCGCACGCTTGCGCGATCCCGGCGACTCGTTGCTCCCAGGTTGTCGCGTAGTGCTCGAAGTCAACCCAGCCGTAGGAGTTGCGGGCGACGTTCGCGTAGGTAAACGGCTTGCCGGTGACCAGGTCGAGCGCGGCGCGGTAGTGGTAGATCGCCTCAGCCGGATCGAGGTCCGCGGCCCGGTGGACGTGCCAGTCGAAAACCTCGAGGTCGGTACGTAGACGAGGTCCGGCGATGTAGGTCCCCTTGCGGTTGGCCGGGAGGTGCTGAGACCCGATCGCGCCACGGGCCTCGGTCATCGTGTCGTGGAGTCGCTTGATGTGTGAGGAGCCATCGGAACCGAACCAGCACGCTTCTTCGAGCCGCTCGGTGCTGACCGACCTCCTCAGCGCGATGTAGGCCACGACCGCGGTCGCCTTCGGCTTGAGCGGCCGGTCGCCATCGACCGTGATGTCGCCGAGCAGCCGCACGAGGACGTCGTAGTCCGGTGGCGTGTCGTCCTGCTCCTCGTCGTCGGGACCGCTGGGTTGGGGCGACGAGGTCGCAGAACCGTTGGACGACACGATGCTCTCGTACTCGCCGAGCAGCTCCTCCATCACGAGGTGCTCTTCCGGGCTGGCAGCAGCGACGACGATCCGGCTGAGGTCGGCGAGCTCGTCGCCGTCGAGGACCTGGGGTGTGCAGGCGAGGTCCACGGAATCGAAGTTGAGCGTGTCGGGCTCGAAGCGCAGGGTTGCCACGGCCGCGTCGAAGTCGCCGACAACCACCACGGCGACGGCGGATGGCTGGCAGGCCCGCAGTGCCTCGGCGAGTTCCTGTGGCGGTGGACGGTCGGCCACGACGGCGATGGGAACGAACGCGTCGTGGTCAGGGTCGTGTCCACGGCCGATGAAAGCGTTGGGCCAGCCCTGATCTGTCAACGCTTCGTGCGATTGCGTGGCCCATGCCCGGACCTCCTCGGCGATGCCGTCCCAGGAGTCGACCACGGTGAGGTGTTCCAACACCTTGGCGTCCTCATCCACCACGTCTCCGATACCGATGACGCGCAGTGTCTCGGCGAGGGGGCTGAGCGTCAGTTCGGTGAGGATGGAACGCGCGAGGTCTTCGGCGACGGTCTGGTCGCCGGTCAGTGCGGTGAGTCCGTCTGCTTCGAGGTCGGGGTCCGTCCGGACCCGCGAGAGCAGGCGGCGGCCCATCGGACTTGTCAGATCGGACGGGCGGGCGCCCACGCGGGAGGCGGCCCATCGGACCACCCGCCAGATCCGAGGGGGCGGGCAGCGGGGGGCCCACCGAGCACGCCGGACTGGGCCGGGGGTCAGAGGGCAGCGACCTCACCGATCACAATGATGGCCGGGGGCCCGATCCGTTCGGCGACGATTGCCTCCGCCAATCGCGCGAGTGTGGTGCGCACGGTGCGTTGGGTGGGCAGGGAGCCGTCGGCGATCACGGCGGCCGGTTCATCGCCCGCACGACCGCCGGCGATCAGGGTCTCGGCGATGGCGCCGGCATTCTGAACCGCCATCATCAGCACCAGCGTGCCGCGCAGCGCGGCCAGCGACGTCCACTCCACCAGGCTCTCGGGGTGCCCCGGCGGCAGATGTCCCGAGACCACGGTGAACTCGTGCACCACGCCCCGGTGCGTGACCGGGATCTCCGCCAGGGCGGGCACGGCCACCGCCGAGGACAGGCCGGGGATGACCCGGACCGGGATCCCGGCCGCCTGCAGCGCCTGCACCTCCTCGAATCCGCGACCGAAGACGTAATTGTCCCCGCCCTTGAGCCGAACCACGCATCGACCGTCCGCGGCACGCTCGATCAGCAGCGCATTGATATCCGACTGTGCAGTGAAGCGGCTGCGCGGGACCTTCGCCACATCGATCAGCTCAACGCGCGGCGAGAGCTGCGCGAGCAACTCTTGAGGCGCGAGCCGGTCGGTGATCACCACGTCGGCGGCAAGCAGCGCCCGCAGCCCGGCCACGGTGATCAGCTCCGGGTCGCCCGGCCCCCCGCCGACCAGGGTGACGCCGGGAAAGGGTGCAGGCTCGAGGGTGCAGGGCTTTGCGGGCATACGGGCTATTGTCCAAGCCAGCTCAGGTTCGCCTCGATCCGGGCCACCGCGCCATTGGGGACCTCCACCCACTCGGCCTCGTGCGGCGCGCTGCCCCTGAGGTATGCCAGCGCCGCCCGGATCGCGTCCCCGTGCGAGACGAGCACCAGCACCCGAGCGCGGTCGAGTTCGCGCAGTACCTGCGCCATCCGGTCGTAGACGTCCTGCAGCGACTCCCCGCCCCCGATCGCCACCCTCGGATCGCTCCAATCGACCTGATCGGCGGCGGCCCAGGTCTCCTCATAACTGCGACCCTGCAGCCTGCCCAGATGCTGCTCGCGCAGGCGCGCATCCTCGCGGACGGCCACATCGAAGCGGCGCGCCAGGATCTGGGCGCTCTGCTGCGCGCGGACCAGGTCGCTGCTGATGATGCCGTCCACCACCAGCCCGCGTTCGCGCACATCCGCGGCGATCACCTCGCCGGCAGCACGAGCCTGTTCCCGACCCAGGGCGGTCAGCGGCGGATGGCTGGTCTGCCCCTGGGTGCGCCGCTGCACATTCCAGCGCGACTGCCCATGCCGCACCAGATAGACCGGATGACTCACACCCGGCATTGTCCCGTAGGCTCGGGCACGCCTGTGGATCAGGAACCCGGTGCGAGTCCGGGGCGGTTCCGCCACTGTGAGGTCGCGACCACGACCCAGCCAGACACTGCCCATGGGATTGATCCGACCGATTCGTGGGGCGAGAACCCCATAGGAGGAACAGCGCCATGCCTGCGTCGATGCGCATCGCCATCGTGTCCACGTCCGACACCGACCTGCTCTCGGCCCGCGCCAGCGGCGCGAACTACGGCTGGGCCAACCCCAGCCGGGCCAGGCCGGACCAACTCGCCGAGACTGTGGCCAACGCCCACCTGGTGGTCGTGCGCCTGCTCGGCTCCCCCCAGGACCTGTGGCCCGGGGTGGCCGACCTGCGCCGCGCCGCCATCCCGGTGGTCGTGCTCGGCGGTGAGCAGCAGCCGAGTGCCGAGCTGATGGAACTGTCCACGGTGCCGATGGGGGTGGCCGCCCAGGCGCACCGCTACCTGGCCGAGGGCGGACCGGCCAACCTGAAACAGCTGCACGCCTTCCTCAGTGACACCGTCCTGCTGACCGGCGAGGGTTTCGAGCCGACGGCCATCATCCCGTCCTGGGGGTATGCGCAGCGCCCCCCCGCCGCCTCTGAGCCCGAATCCGCCTCCGCCCGCGAATCCGACCCCGGCCGCGAATCCGCCCTCGAATCCAAACTCGAACTCCCCCGGGTCGGGGTGCTCTACTACCGGGCGCACGAGGTCAGCGGGAACAACGCCTTCGCACACGCCCTCGCCGACGCCGTGGACGCCACCGGAGCAGCCGTCGGCATACCGATCTTCGCCGGATCGCTGCGCTCGGCCCCCGACGACCTCTATGCCGCCCTGGCCACCCTGGATGCGCTCGTGGTCACCGTCCTGGCCGCCGGTGGGTCGGTGCCGGCCAGCGCCGGCGCCGGCGGCGAGGACGAGGCCTGGGACGTGGAACGGATGGCCGCACTCGACATCCCGGTGCTGCAGGGCCTGTGCCTGACCACCAGCCGGGCCGAGTGGGCGGCCTCGGACGAAGGGGTCAGCCCACTCGACTACGCCAGCCAGGTGGCGATCCCCGAGTTCGACGGCCGGATCACCACGGCTCCCTTCTCCTTTAAGGAGATCGACGAGCAGGGCTTGCCGGCCTATGTCGCCGACCCGGAGCGAGCCGCCCGGGTGGCCCGGCTCGCGGTCAACCACGCCCGGCTGCGGCATACCCCGAACGGCCAGAAGCGGCTGGCGCTGGTGCTCTCGGCCTATCCGACCAAGCACGCCCGGATCGGCAATGCCGTCGGCCTGGACACCCCCGTATCCGCGATCCGGTTGCTGCGGCGGTTGCGCGCGGCCGGCTACGACCTGGGCCGCGACAACCCCGTGCTGCAGGTGCTCGACCTCGAGGACGACAGCGCGGCCGGCGACGCCCTGATCCACACCCTGATCGCGGCCGGCGGCCAGGACCAGGAGTGGCTCACCTCCGCCCAGCTCAGCACCGGAACCGTGCGGATCCCCAAGGCCGACTACGACCGCTGGAGCGCCGACCTGCCCGAGGATCTGCGAACCGCCATGACCACGGCCTGGGGCGAATCCCCCGGCACCCTCTTCGTCAATGACGACGGCGAACTGGTCCTGGCCACTCTGCGGGCCGGCAAGATCGTCATCCTGATCCAGCCGCCGCGCGGCTTCGGGGAGAATCCGGTCGCGATCTACCACGATCCCGACCTGCCTCCCTCGCACCACTATCTCGGGGCCTACCGGTGGCTGGAGCACGGTTTCGGCGCCCACGCCGTGGTGCACCTGGGCAAGCACGGGTCGATGGAGTGGCTGCCGGGCAAGACCGCGGCCCTGTCGGCCGGCTGCGGCCCGGACGCCGCCATCGGCAGTATGCCGCTGATCTATCCCTTCCTGGTCAACGATCCGGGTGAGGGCGCGCAGGCCAAGCGGCGAGCGCACGCGACCATCGTCGATCACCTGGTGCCGCCGATGGCGCGGGCCGAGTCCTATGGCGATATCGCGCGACTGGAGGGGCTGCTGGAGGAGTACGACAAGATCTCCGCGATGGACCCGGCCAAGCTGCCGGCGATCCGCGGCGAGATCTGGCAGTTGATGCACGCGGCCCAGTTGCATCGCGACCTGGGACTGGAGGACCGGCCCGAGGACGAGGAGTTCGACGACTTCCTGCTGCACGTCGACGGCTGGCTGTGCGAGATCAAGGACGCCCAGATCCGCGACGGCCTGCACATCCTCGGGGCGGCCCCGACCGGGGCGGCGCGGGTGAACCTGGTGCTGGCGATCCTGCGGGCGGCGCAGGTATGGGGCGGGGTCGGCAATGCGGTTCCCGGGCTGCGCGCGGCCCTTGGCCTGAAGGAGGGCGCCGACCTGGCCGCCACCGACGAGATCGAGCAGCGCGCCCGCGGGCTGGTCGAAGCGATGGAGGCCGCGAACTGGCAGGTGGCAGCCATCCCCGAGGTGCATCCGGCTCCGGAGGTGCAGCAGGTGCTGCATTTCGCCGCCGAGCAGGTGGTGCCGCGGCTGGCCCGCACCAGCGATGAACTCGACGCCATCCTGCACGCTCTCGACGGCGGCTATGTGCCGGCCGGACCCTCCGGTTCGCCCCTGCGAGGCCTGGTCAATGTGCTGCCGACCGGACGCAACTTCTATACCGTCGACCCGCGGGCCGTGCCCTCGCGGCTGGCCTGGCAGACCGGGCAGGCGATGGCGGACTCACTGATCGAGAAGTACCTGGAGGAGACCGGCGACTACCCCCGCTCGGTCGGCCTGTCCGTCTGGGGCACCAGCGCGATGCGCACCAGCGGCGACGACGTGGCCGAGGTGCTGGCGCTGCTCGGAGTTCGGCCGGAATGGGACGAGGCATCGCGCCGGGTCAACGCCCTGACGGTCATCCCGCCGGCCGAGCTGGCCCGCCCCAGAATCGATGTCACCGTACGCATTTCGGGATTCTTCCGCGACGCCTTCCCCCATGCGGTCGCGATGCTCGACGATGCGGTGGCCCTGGTGGCGGGGCTGGATGAGCCCGAGGCGCAGAACTATGTGCGCGCCCATACCGGCGCCGATCTGGCACGCCACGGTGACGAACGCCGCGCCCGAACCCGGATCTTCGGTTCCAAGCCCGGCTCCTATGGCGCGGGCATCCTGCAGGTGATCGAGGCCGGATCCTGGCGTGACGATGCCGACCTCGCCGAGGTCTACACCGCCTGGGGTGGATTCGCCTATGGCCGCGACCTGGATGGAGCGCCGGCGGCGGAGGACATGCGCGCCAACTACCGGCGGATCGCCGTGGCCGCCAAGAATGTCGACTCCGCCGAGCACGACATCGCCGACTCCGACGACTACTTCCAGTATCACGGCGGCATGGTGGCCACGGTCCGCGCGCTGACCGGCACGGAGCCGAAAGCCTATGTCGGAGTCTCGCGCACCCCCGACGCGGTGCGCACCCGCACCCTGGGCGAGGAGACAGCCCGCGTCTTCCGGGCCCGAGTGATCAACCCACGCTGGATCTCGGCTATGCGCAAACACGGCTACAAGGGTGCCTTCGAACTCGCCGCCACCGTCGACTACCTCTACGGCTTCGACGCCACAGCAGGCGTGGTGCACGACTGGATGTACGCCAAGCTCGCCCAGGAGTATGTGCTGGACGAACAGACCCAAGAGTTCCTGCGCACCTCCAACCCGTGGGCCTTGCGCGGGATCGTCGAACGGCTGCACGAGGCGGTGCAGCGCGGCCTGTGGCAAGAGCCGGATCCGGAACTGCTGTCCGCGATGCAGCAGGTCTATCTGGAGGTCGAGGGCGACCTGGAGGAAGGAATCGAGGCGTGAGGGTTGCCATCGTCGGCATCGGTATGGGCCCGCAACACCTGACGCGCGAGGCCGCGGACGCGTTGCGGGAGAGCGACTATGTGCTGGCCGCCCGCAAGTCTGACCAGGACGGACTGCTTGCGGTGCGGCACGCGATCGCCGCCGCCCACGGCCTGGAGGTCGTCGAGGTGGCCGACCCTCCACGGGATCGGCGCCGCGGCAGCCACTACGGCCAGGCCGTCGCTGCGTGGCACGCGGCCCGGGTCGGCGCCTACGAGGAGGTGCTGCGCGAGCGGGGCGGAAAGCCGGCCTTCCTGGTCTGGGGTGACCCCTCGCTCTATGACTCGACCATCCGGGTGGTGGACGAACTGTCGCGCCGGATCCCGATGCAGGTCGAGGTGCTGCCGGGCATCAGCGCGCCACAGCTGCTCGCCGCCCGGCACCGGATCGTCTTGCATCGGGTCGGCGAAGCCGTCCATCTGACCACGGCGCGCCGGCTGCGCGAGGACATCGCGGCCGGGCAGCGCAATCTCTGTGTCCTGCTCAACGCCTCGATGGACCTGAGCGCGCTGCAGGACTGGTCGATCTGGTGGGGCGCCAATCTCGGCACCGACTCCGAGGAACTGTGCAGCGGCCGGGTGGGCGAGGTCGTCGCCGAGATTGAGCGGGCGCGGGCGCGAGCCCAGCAGCGCGCCGGCTGGGTGCTGGACCTCTACCTGCTGCGAGCCCCGGACGAGGCCCCGTGAGCGGCCATACCGTGCTTGCGGTGCCGGTGCCGCCGCTGGAGGAGGCGGTCCGCGCCCGCACCCGTCACTACGACCCCTCCTTCGTCTCCGCGGATTCCGGCTTCGGCCACGCCCACATCACGCTGCTCGCTCCCTGGATCGCTCAACCCGCACCCCAAGATCTGGCCCGCGTGGGCACGATCGTGGCCGGACTCGCCCCGGCGCGGATCGAGTTCACCGAGGTGGAGATCTTCGCGACCGGTCTGATCCACCTCAAACCGGAGCCTGATCAACTCTTTCGTACGCTCACCCGCGAGCTGTCCGCCGCCTTCCCCGACCACCCCCCCTATGCCGCTGCCTATCCCGAGGCGAGTCCGCACCTGCCGCTGGACGATCTCGCCGGCGGCGTGAGCCTGGCAGCGGTGCGGCGACGGCTGGGCGCGCTGCTGCCGATCAGCTTCACCGCGGATCGGGTCGACCTGCAATGGTGGGCCGAGCACGACTGCCGCCTACTGCACTCCTGGCCACTGGACGGCCCTCGGTGAGCGGACTGCTGATCGCCGGCACCACCTCCGATGCCGGCAAGAGTGTGGTCACGACGGGGGTATGTCGTGCCTTCGCCCGCCGCGGGGTGGCGGTGGCACCCTTCAAGGCGCAGAACATGTCGAACAATTCGATGGTCTGCGCGGCCCCCGACGGCAGCACCGCGGAGATCGGACGGGCCCAGTGGGTACAGGCCCTGGCCGCCGGCGTGCCCCCGGAGCCGGCGATGAATCCGGTGCTGCTCAAACCCGGCTCGGACCGGCGCAGTCATGTCGTGCTGATGGGTCAGCCGGCCGGCGAGGTCTCCTCGGCCGACTGGCTGCACGGACGGCGCCATCTGGCCAGCGCGGCGCACGCGGCTTATGACGATCTGGCGAGCCGCTACGAGGTGGTGGTAGCCGAGGGCGCCGGAAGTCCCGCCGAGATCAACCTGCGCGAGGGCGACTATGTGAACATGGGCCTGGCCCAGCATGCCGAGCTGCCGACCGTCGTGGTCGGGGATATCGATCGTGGCGGTGTCTTCGCCGCCCTCTATGGCACTCTCGCTCTGCTCGACGGCGCCGACCAACGCCTTGTCGCCGGCTTCGTGATTAACAAGTTCCGCGGCGACCTGGACTTGCTCGCCCCCGGCCTGGCGACCCTGAAGGCCCTGACCGGGCGCGCCGTCCATGGCGTCCTGCCCTGGGATCCGAGGCTGTGGCTGGACTCCGAGGACGCCCTGGACCTGCAGACTTTCCGGCCCGCAGCCACGGGCGGCCGCAAGGTGGCGGTCATCCGGCTGCCGCGGATCAGCAATTTCACCGACATCGACGCCCTGCGTCTCGAGCCGGCTCTGGAGGTCGTCTACGCCGCCGATGCCCGTGACCTGGCCGGTGCCGACCTGATCGTGCTCCCCGGCACCCGGGCGACGATCGCCGATCTGGCCTGGGTGCGATCACGCGGCCTGGATGCCGCGATCGGCGAGCACGCGGCATACGGCCGCCCTGTGCTGGGCATCTGCGGAGGCTTCCAGATGCTCGGGCGCACCATCGCCGACCCGCTCGGGGTGGAGGGCCGATCCGGGGCCGAGGTGGCCGGTCTCAGGCTGCTGGATGTGCGCACCGACTTCGCCGCGGACAAGACCCTGCGCCTGCCGACCGGGGAGGCCTTCGGGGTCCCGGCACGCGGCTACGAGATCCATCATGGACGGATCACCGCCGGCTCCGGCGAGCCCTTCCTCGGGGGGGTCCGCGCCGGGCAGGTCTTCGGCACGATGTGGCACGGCAGCCTGGAGGGCGACGATCTGCGCCGAGCCTTCCTGGCCCACAGCCTGCAACTGGCCCCCTCGCCCGTTTCCTTCGCGAAGGCCCGCGAGCACCGGCTGGACCTGCTCGGAGATCTGGTCGAGACCCATCTCGATGTGGATGCGCTGCTGAGACTGGCCAGGGACGGGCTGCCCGCGGACCCGCCCGTGCTGCTGACGGGGAGCAGGCCATGAGAGTGCTGCTGCTCGGGGGGACCAGCGAGGCCCGCGAACTCGCGGCGCTGCTGGTGGCGAAGAGCGTGGAGGTGACCAGTTCCCTGGCCGGTCGGGTCACGCGCCCGCGGCTGCCGGTCGGCGCGGTGCGGATCGGCGGCTTCGGCGGAGTGCCCGGCTTGCGGGCCGCGCTGGCCGATTACGACCTCGTCGTCGACGCCACCCACCCCTTCGCCGAGGGCATGAGCGCCAATGCGGAGGCTGCCTGCCGAGCCGAGCGGGTGCCCCTGCTGCGCCTGGAACGCCCCGGGTGGGAGCCGATGCCGCAGTGGCGCTATGTCGAGGGGCATGAGGAGGCCGCCCGGCTTGCCGCCGATCTGGGCCGGCGCCCCTTCCTGACCGTCGGCCGGCAGGAACTGGGTCGATTTCTGCCGAGTCTGCGCGAGCGCCCCGTGCTGGCGCGGATGGTCGAGAGGCCCGACCTGAGCCTGCCGCACGGGTGGACCCTGGTGACCAGCCGCGGGCCGTACCTGCTGGCGGACGAGATGCGGCTGATGCGCGATCATGCCATCGACGTCCTGGTCACCAAGGACTCCGGCGGCAGCTACACCTGGCCGAAGCTGGAGGCGGCCGCCATCCTTGGGGTGGCCGTGATCGTGGTGCGCCGCCCAGCGGCGCCGGCTGGGCTCGCCGTCGTGCATACGGCCCAGGACGCGAGCGCCTGGGTTCGCGCGCAGTCCCGATGCCGATGTCTGCCGAATGCCGAACTATCCGAGTGAGCGAGGCGCTGTTGTGAGGGAGCACGGGTGAAGGTTCTGGTGACCGGCGGGGTTCGCTCCGGCAAGTCGCGGCACGCGGAGGCGCTCATGGGCAGCGCTGAGCGGGTGACCTATGTCGCCCCGGGCCCGAGTGTGCGCGAGGACAGCGATCCCGACTGGGTGGCTCGGATCGCGGCGCATCAGGCTCGGCGGCCAAAGGCCTGGGTCACGCTGGAATCGCGTGACCTGGCGGCGGCGCTGGGCACCCCGGGGCCGGTGCTGCTCGATTGTCTGGGCACCTGGCTGGCCGCGATCCTGGATGAGCAGGAGATGTGGGAAGCGCCCGTGGACCAGGTGCTCGCCGTGGTCGAGAGGCTGCTCGACGAAGGCGCTGCCATCCTCGACTCGCGCGACGATGTCGTACTGGTGACCAATGAGGTCGGCCTGGGCGTTGTGCCCAGTCACCGCTCCGGACGGCTCTTCCGAGACCTGCTCGGGCTGGTCAATCAGCGGCTGGCCGCGGCCTGCGACGAGGTCCATCTGGTCGTCGCAGGCCGCGTGCTGGTGCTCTGAGGCGACTCAGCCGGCGGCGGGCACCAGGGGCCGCGCCGGGGTCGGGCGCACCTGCTGCCCATACAGCCGGGAGACCAGGCCGGTCAGGACCACCCCGATGACTCCCCACATGGTCGCCAGGGTGAGCAGCGCCGCGCGACGGAAGAACCACAGCGTGTCCGCCGGGAAGTCGCCGACCTCATTGACGGTCGCGAAGAGCTGTCCGGCGACAGAGACCACCAGCAGGTAGGCCGCGATGGCGGCCACCACGGCCCCGTAGTTGCCGAGGCGCTCGCGCAGTCGCACGGCGCCGTAGGTCGAGGCGACCGCAGCCACGATCGAGACCAGGAGGAAGCCGAAGTACAGGCCCGTACGCGATCCGATCGTCTCGGCGTTGCCGACCGCGGGCGGGGTGGCCGGGTACTTCAGGAAGGGCACCAGGGCGAAGGAGACGAAGCCGATCAGGGTGACCAGCGCCGTCGACTGCCCCGGCTGCAGGCGCCCCAGCCGGCCCATGGTGCCGGCGGCGATCAGCGCGACCAGCCCGCCCATCGCCACCGACACGGTGAGGGTGCCGGTCAGCAGGCCCCAGGTCTTCTGAGTGGACCGGGAGACCTCGGTTCCCGCCTCCTCTTCGGAGTGGGTATGCCGGCCCTCGGCGCCGGTGTGCTCGGCTGCCGGGGGTTCGGCCGCCGAGCCGGCCTCCTCGATGGAGATGGCGGTGTCGACCTGGGGCTCGCCCACCACATAGGCGACGAAGAAGGTGGCGAAGCCGGCGATCAAGCCGGCGATCAAGCCGCGGATGAGTAGAGCTCGTGCGTTCATGACGTTTCCGTTTCGGGTGGCATTCGTTCGCGTCCCCGCGCGGTGACACGGGTCGCGGCAGCGGAGAAGGAGAGCGCGTGGCGATGGGATCGCGCACGCGTCAGGGCCGAAGGATTGAGTCGGCGGGTATGCCGGTCGGAGTCGGCAGCGTCGGGCAGGTCCTGCTGTCCGGGCGGACGCGAGGCACCCGTGGGATGTGCCGAACAGCGCGATGCGCCGAACGGTGCGAGGTGCCGAACAGCGCGAGCCGGCGACTGGCTCGACATGCTCGCCACCCTCGGAGGCTGCGACACCTGCGTCCGGGGACCTCAGGGGTGCCTCACGGCAGCAGGCCCGTCAGTGGCAGGGATAGCCCAGCAGGTGCCGGCCGTCGTGCACCCACTCGTGGATGGCATTGCCCGCGGGAATCGAGATCGCGCCCTGGTCGGCGCTGACGAAGAAGAGCACCAGGACGGCGATCAGGCCGAAGAAGAACGCCCACGGGGCGAGTTCACCGGGAGAGATGGTGGGGAGGGCGACGGAGCTGGGAATCGGCGCCACGGCAGAGTGCGACATTGTGACCTCCTCGGGGGTGCGTGCGCCCCCGGTTGATGGGTTGGACAGGCAATCGGGTCTGGCTCCACCACCACCGCTCTCGCGGAAAAGGGGTGTCACAGTAGCGCGACTGCGCCGGAATCCCACCGGCTTCCTCATGCCTGCTTGCGCTGCGACTCTAGCGGACGGCCAGCCTGGTGCAACGACCGGTTCCTGTGGAAGTCCGCTCCCGGGCGCCCGCGACGCTCGGCCGCGGCCGATTCCGTCGGGGCAGGCATACCGCAGCGGGGACGCACTCCGTGCGCTCCCTTAGGTTGGAGGCGCATTCGGGAGGCAGAAATATGACGGACGACGACACCGCGCTCGCCGGGATCGGGCCCTTCTTCGCCCTCGATTCCCTAGACGAGGGCACCGACTGGCGGCCGCTGGGTGCGCTGCGCGACGGGCGCGCCTTCGACGAGCGGGTGGCCTACACCGCCGACTTCCTCGGCCGCCTGGCGGGCGTCGAGATCGAGCCGCGAGTCGCTGCCTCGACCATGTCATTGGGCCTCTTCGCCCGCCTGCTCGCGCCGCATCTTGGGGCCGCGGCTCTCGGCATCCGGCTGCCGGCCCTGGACTGGGACCTGACCTGGTGGCGGCCGAGCGAAAGCGGTCCGTGGCCGCTGGCGGCGACCGGAGCTCCGGTTCCGCCGGACCTGGGGAAAGCCTTGGTGCAGAACATTTTTCCGCTGGCCGAGGTGATCGAGGAGCGCTACTCGCTCTCGTCTCAGGTGTTACATGGGAATGCCGCGTCCGCCGTCTTCGGGGCGGTGAGAATGATCGCTCGGGCGCGCCCGGAGTTGACCGAATCGGCCTTGGGGATCGGCCGGTCGCTGCTGGATGGCCCCCTGCATGGCGCGGGAGCCGTGGTCAATCCGGCCGAGGTGGACTTCCTGCGTACCTCCTGCTGTCTCTACTATCGCGTCCCGGGGGGCGGCTATTGCGGGGACTGTGTGCTGCGCGAGTGACGGCCGCGGCCGGTAGCGGCGCCGAGCGTCGCGCTGCCCACTGGGCCGCCCACCGCGCCGGCGACGGCGGCGGCCACGAGAATTGCGCCGAGTCCGACCCGGCGAGCCAGGGCGGTGGCGGCCGGTATGTCGCCCGGTCGCGCCGCGCGCCCGTCGCCGAGCACCGCGCGCTGCTCGATCCGGTTGCCGTAGTAGCGGTTGGTGCCACCGAGCCGGATCCCGAGGGATCCCGCGAAGGCCGCCTCCACCACACCGGCATTGGGGCTGGGGTGCGCGGCCGCGTCCCGGCGCCAGGCACGCCAGGCCGCAGCGGCCTGCCGGGGCGCCACGATCAGCACCAGCAGGGCGGACAGGCGCGATCCCGGCAGGTTCGCCGCATCGTCCAGTCGCGCGGCGGCCCAGCCGAAGCGCTCGTATCGCGCATTGCGGTGTCCCACCATCGCGTCCAGCGTGTTGACCGCGCGATAGCCGAGCAGCCCCGGGATGCCCGCGACCGCACCCCAGGCCAAGGGAGCAATGACGGCATCGGAGGTGTTCTCGGCCACCGATTCGACGACCGCGCGAGAGATCTCGGCGGCGTCGAGTTCGGCGGTATCTCGTCCGACCAGGCGCCGCACCTGCATCCGAGCGGCGGCCAGGTCGCCGAGGGCCAGGTGAGTATGCACCGCGGCCGCCTCTCGTTCCAGCGATCGTCCGCCGAGAACGACCCAGGTCGCCGCGGCGGTCGCCAGGGTGGTCTTCACCGGCCCGGTGGTATGCCGCTGGGCCGCCAGCCCCAGCCCCGCCGCCGCACCGACCAGCAGGATGGTGTGCGCCGCTCCGCGGGCGCGGGAATCGGCATACAGCCGGCCCTCGAGGGCCTCGGCGAGCCGGCCGAAACCGGCGACCGGGTGGTAGCGGGCCGGGTCGCCGAAGGTCCGGTCCGCGGCAAAGCCCAGCAGGAGGCCGGCGGCCCGGGCGCTGACGACGGCTTTCACGACAGTCCGACCAGGATGGCGGCGAAGGCGACTTCGATGCTGGCCCCGAGGGCGTCGCCGGTGACGCCGCCGAAGCGGCGCACCGCCCGCGCCACCAGCACGACCACCAGCGCGGCGGCCACTGCTGCCGCGAGCACGCCGCGCCACCAGGGCAGCCCGGCCCACCAGCCGAGCCCTCCAAGCAGGGCCACGCCCAGCAGCCAGAGCGCCCCGGCCGCGGCCGGGGCGACACTACGGGCGAAGGTCGAGCCGAGTCCGTCGGAGCGGGCGGCAGGCACCCCGCGCAGAGCGCCGAGGACCAGCGCCAACCTGGCCGCGCAGAGCCCCGCGCCGGCCAGCACGGCCGCGCGCCACCAGGGCAGCGAGTCGATGAGCGCGGTCACGGCAGCAACTTGCAGGCCGACGACGAGCAGCAGCGCGAGCACCCCGGCGGGGCCGCACGAGCCAGACTTCATCACGGCCAGCGAACGCTCGCGGTCATTGGAGGCGGCCAGGCCATCGGCCACATCGGCCAGCCCGTCCAGGTGGAAGGCGCGATTGCCCAGGATCGCCCCGCCGATCGCCAGCATGGCTGTGACCAGTGCAGACAGGCCCAACCAGTGTCCGGCGAGGATGATGCCGGTCATTACCAGCCCCAGCGGCATGGCGGCCACGGGCGCCAGCATCATCGCGGCTCCGGCCCGGCGGCGGTCCACCCTGGAGGGAGGCCGGACCGGCACCGCGGTCAGGGTGCCGAGCGCGAGTCGCCAGGCATCCCGGAGCATCAGGGCCCCTGCGGCGGCGCTGGCAGGTCTTCGAGCAGGGCGACCTCGCGCAGCAGCGCCACCGCGCTGCGCAGCACCGGCAGCGCGGTCACCGCACCCGAGCCCTCGCCCAGCCGCATGCCGAGGTCGAGGATGGGTTCCAGCCCGAGTTCGGTCAGCGCCAGCGATTGCGCCGGCTCGGTGGAGCGATGTCCCGCCGCGAACCAGGCGGCCGCACCAGGCTCGACGCGCTGGGCGGTCAGAGCGCAGGCCACGCTCATCAGGCCGTCCAGCAGCACCGGCACGCCGTCCTGTGCGGCCGCGAGCAGGTATCCGGTGGTGGCGGCGAGGTCGGCGCTGCCGAGGGCGCTCAGGCTCTCGATCGGGTCGAGCGCGCGAGTGCCAGCCCGATCGAGGGCGGCCTGGATCAGCTGGATCTTGTGTGCGAGGGTCTCGTCGCTGATTCCGGTTCCGCGTCCGGTCACCTGGGCGGCGGACGCCCCCACACCGGCTGCCACCAAGGCGGCCGCCGCGGTGGTGTTGCCGATGCCCATGTCTCCGCTGAGCAGGAGCTGCGCTCCGGCGGCGATCTCGGCGCGAGCCACCTGGGCTCCGGCATCGAGAGCGGCTCGGGTCTGCTGCGCGGTGAGCGCATCCTCGAGGTGGATGGCACCGCTGCCAGCCCGGATCTTGTAGGCCGTCAAGGCCGCTCGCAGCTGTGGGTCGAGATCGGAAAAGTCATCGGCGACACCGAGATCCAGCACCCGCACGGACACACCATGCGCCGCGGCCAGGGCGCTGACGCCGGCCCTGCCGGCCAGGAAGGTGCGCACCATCGCCCCGGTGATGCTGGCCGGGAAGGCGGAGACGCCGTGCGCCGCAACCCCGTGGTCACCGGCGAAGATGACCAGCCGCACATCCTCCAGGGGCCGGGGCGGGACATGGCCCTGGCAGGAGGCAAGCCACACCCCAAGGTCGCCGAGCCGGCCCAGGGCGTTCGGCGGCGTCGCCAGGGCAGCCAGGCGCTTGGCCGCGTGGTCTCGGGCGATGGGCGAGGGGGGCGAGATGCGAGGCACGTTCAGGGTCCTGATCGCTAGGGGGACTGGGGTTGGACGATGGGGGCGACGGCCCTGCTCCGGTCGAGGGCGGCGAGCAGGGCTGCGGTGGCGGCGGGCGGACGGACGGCGATCCGGATCCATCCGGAGTCGAGGCCGGGAAAGGTATCGGCGCGCCGCACCGCGATGCCCTGCCGGCGCAGGGCCGAATGCACAGCGGGTATGCCCGCCGCCGCCCGCCCGGAGCCCGGCTCGCCGGGATCTGCGGGGCGCGGATCGCGCGACCGCGCAGGGTCACGGGGCACGGGCATACCGACAGCAGGCTCCGGGCGTGCCAGCACGAAGGGGGCCGCAGACGGCACGAAGGCGATTCGGCGCTCGCGCAGCCCGTCCTCCAGGACGGCTCGCCACCGGGACAACTCGACCGCTCGTTCACGCGAGGCTGCGCTGGCGGTGGGGGTGCAGCAGGCGAGCATGGCGGCGATCGCCGGCGTGGATACCGACCATGGTGTCTGCTGACGCTCCAGGGCGCGGATGACCCGGTGGTCGCCGACGAGATATCCGGCCCGCACCCCGGGGATGGACCAGTGCTTGGTCAGGCTGCGCAGCACGATGACCTCCTCGAAGCCATCACCGATCAGGCTCTCCGGCTGGTCCGGGACGGCATCCATGAAGGCCTCGTCGACCACCAGCAGCCGACCCGGTCGGCGCAATCGGCTGATCTGCTCGGCCGAGTGCAGCACGCCGGTCGGATTGGTCGGATTGCCGAGGATGACCAGATCGGCATCCGCCGGGACGGCGTCCGGGTCCAGCGCGAAGCCGCTGGTCTCGCTCAGCAGCACCGGTATGACGCGGCGTCCGGCCCGCTCCAGGGCCGCGTGCGGTTCGGTGAACTGCGGGTGGACCACGACCGGTCGGCGCCACCGGCGCAGCCGCGCGATCAGGGTGAAGGCCTCGGCGGCCCCGGCGCACGGCAGGACTTCCTCGATCCTGCGGCCGTGGTGGGCGGCGATGGCCGCGGCGGCCGGCCGGGCGTCGGGATAGGCGCTCGACTGCGCCAGGGATTCCTGCAGCGCCGCCTCCAGCCAGGCCGGTCGGGGCCCGTCGAAGACATTGACGGCGAAATCGAGCAGGCCCGGTCCCGTCTCCGCATCGCCGTGATGACGCAGCGGATCCCGCTGAATTGCGCGGCGCGAGTGCCGCATTGCGTCGGGCCGGCCCGTGGCGGCGGAGCCGATGGCCAGGTATGGCCGTGGCGGGCACGACGGCGGTCCCGCCGACCACGACTGCCTTCCACCCGGCCCGGCGGGCCCGGACTCGCCCGAGTAGGGCTCGGTTCGATGCGCGGCATTGGCGAAGCGCTGCGCCAACTGCGGGTATCCGGCCCAGTGCACGTGCAGGTAGGAGGCATGCCAGGTGCGGGTGGCGAATCCGGTGGGGGCGTCGTCGATGATCCAGGCGGCCGTGGGCGACAGAGCCGTTTCTGCGGCAGCCTGGGCGCCGCCACCTCCGCTGACCCCTTCCGCGGCCCCTCCGCTGACCGGCTCGGTGCGGGTGCGGTGGAACTCGTGGCCGGTAACCTGCTCCCCCGCCCGGGTCAGCAGCGAATCCGTGGCGGCCTGCGCCAGCGGATAGCGCAAGGTCAGTCGTTCGCTCATCCGGGCGTCGGCCGGGACGATCGCGGCCAGGTCCGCGCCATCCAGCGTGCGGGCGAGATAGAGCAGCCCAGCGCATTCGGCGACGGTGGGTATGCCGGCCTCGACTGCGGCCCGCAGGTGACGTAGCAAGGAGTGATTGGCCGCCAACTCGGCGGCATAGACCTCGGGGAAGCCGCCACCGAGGTAGATCCCACTGGTCCGCTCCGGCAGAGCCGGATCGCTCAGCGGATCGAAGGTGACGATCGCGCAGCCGGCAGCCCGGAGCAACTCCTCGGTCTCGGCATAGCGGAAGGTGAAGGCCCGCCCACCGGCCACAGCGATTACCGGTCGTCCGGGGCCGCCGGAGCGGACCTGCCGGCACGGGTCCCAAGCCAGGCCGGCCAAGCCGGGGGCGGCGCGAGCGATCGCCAGCAGGCCCTCCAGGTCGAGATGGCGGGCGACCTGCTCTCCGAGCCGGCGCAGCAGCGCGATCGAGCCGTCGCGCTCCTGAGCCGGCACCAAGCCCAGATGCCGCGACGGGACGGCCAGGTCCGCATCGCGCGGCAGCATCCCCAGCACCGGCAGTCCGGTGCTTTCCACAGCGGTGGCGATCTCGGCGTCATTGCGGGGCGAACCGGTGCGATTGAGCACGACCCCGGCGATGGTGATGCCATCGTCGAAGGCGGCCATCCCGGCGGCCACGGCCGCCACCGTGCGCGACATCCGGGCGACGTCGAGCACCAGCACAACCGGGGAGCCGGTCAGCCGGGCGACATGCGCGGTCGAGGCGAAACCGCCGGTGCCCAGGCGCCCGTCATACAGCCCCATCACCCCCTCGATCACCGCGACATCGGCCCCCGCCGCCCCGTGCAGCAAGAGCGGGACGATCCGCGCCTCCCCCACCAGGTGCGGGTCCAGGTTGCGACCGGGCCGGCCGGTGGCCAGCGCGTGATATCCGGGATCGATGTAGTCCGGACCCACCTTGTGCCCGCTGACCTGATGCCCGGCCAGGCGTAGCGCCGCCATCAGCCCGGTCGCGATGGTGGTCTTGCCCGCGCCGGTGGCCGGGGCCGCGATCACCAGGCGTGGCAGCGCTACCACCGCCTCACCATTCGATGCCCTTCTGGCCCTTCTGCCCGGCATCCATCGGGTGTGTGACTTTGGTCATCTCGGTGACCAGGTCGGCGGCGGCGATCAGGCGGGGATCGGCATTGCGGCCGGTGATCACGACATGCTGGAAGCCGGGGCGCTGGCTCACGGTGGCGACCACCTCCTCGACCTCGACCCAGCCCCAGGTCATCGGATAGGTGAACTCGTCCAGGATGAGCAGATCGTGGCTCTGATCGGCGAGGCGGCGCTTGACCTCTGCCCAGCCCTCGCGGGCGGCCTGCTCATGACTCTGCTCCTCGCCCTGCTTGCGGCTCCAGGACCAGCCCGAACCCATCTTGTGCCATTCGACCGGGCCCCCCTCGCCGGTCTCCGCGTGCAATCGCCCGAGCCGTTCCAGCACGCTCTGCTCCCCGATCCGCCAGCGGGCCGACTTCACGAACTGGAAGACCCCGATGCGCCAGCCCTGATTCCATCCGCGCAGCGCCAGCCCGAAGGCCGCGGTGGACTTGCCCTTGCCCGGGCCCGTATGCACGATCAGCAGCGGTCGGTTGCGGCGCTGCCGCGTGGTCAGGCCATCGTCCGGGATCCGGCTCGGCCGCCCCTGGGGCATCAGGCCGCCCCCCGCGCCTGGAGGGTATGCCGGTGCACGCTGCCGGTCAGCGCGGCCGCGTCCACCTGCGCCACCGGCAGATACTCGGCCTGCAGATGGCCGGCGAGCACGCGCGCCAGTCCGAGCCGTAGCGGCCCGTCCTCGCCGTCGATGACCACGCTGGTCACGCCCAGGCTCGCGACCTGATCGGCCGCCCGGCGCGACCGGGCGACGGCGTCCCGGCCGCCGGTGGCCCGGCCGTCGGTGACCACGACCAGCAGGGGTCGAAGCCGAGGGTCGCGCAGTCGCTCCCGGGTCAGCACCCGTGCGGCCTCGAGCAGACCCTCCGCCAGCGGCGTGCGGCCCCCGGCCGGCAACTCGGCCAGGCGAGCCGCGGCAATCTCGACGCTATGCGTCGGGGGCAGCGCCAGAGCGGCGCCCTGACCGGAGAAGGTGATCAGGGCGACCTTGTCCCGCCGGCGGTAGGCGTCCAGCAGCAGCGAGAGCACGGCCGTCTTGACCTGGGTCATCCGGGCGCGCGCGGCCATCGACCCGGAGGCATCGACGCAGAAGAGCACCAGATTGGCTTCGCGGCCTTCACGCACGGCGATCCGCAGGTCCTCACCGCAGACCTGCACCCGGCCCTGCGCTCGCTCCCGGACCGGCTGTTTGCCGGCAGCCGCCATCAGTGTCTCGACCAGGTGCAGCGATCCGGAGTCGCCCGCGGTTGCACCGACCCGACGGCCGAAGGTGGCCAGCGCCCGGCTCCGCTTCCCCGGGGTGCCCGCCCCGAGACCCCGCACGGTCATCAGGGTGGGCCGGAAGGGTGTCGCGGCGGCGACCACGGACTCCCCCGATCCGGCCGGGGATCCGGCCCGGCCGCCGGCCGGCGGCCGCTCGTCATCCCTCGGGTCATGAGGGTTGGCCTGAGCTTCGGCCTGGGCTTCGTCGAGCGCATCGGACTCCGGAGGACCGGCATCCTCGCCTCCGGCGCCGCCATTGCCGCCCGGGCCCGATCCAGGGTCGGAATCCGGCTGGCCGGGACCGTCGTCTTCGCTCTCGGACGGTTCCGGCGTGGTCGGGCTCTGCCCGTCCTTCGGCGGATCCGGAGGCTCCGGCGGCAGATCGGCGTTCGCCAGGATGTAGTCGAGCAGTTCCTCGTCGAGACCAGGGGCATCGAAGGGGTTGCGGCGGCGCCGATGCGGGAGTGCGAGCAGCGCGGCGCGGCGGATGTCCGCTCTGGTCACAGCATCGTGGCCGGTCCAGGCGGCATGTGCCACGGCTGCCCGGGCCAGGACGATGTCGGCGCGTAGGCCGTCCACCTCGAAGGCGGCGCACAACTCGGCGATGGTCAGCAGTGCCCGATCGCTCAGGTGCACCTCGGTCAGTCGTCCTTGAGCGGCTTCGATCCGCTCGGTCAGGGCACGTTCGGCTGCGGCGAAGCGGGCGGCGAAGGCGGCGGGGTCCGCGTCATAGGCGATCCGGCGGCGCACCACCTCCACCCGCTGGGCCGGATCCCGGGGCGCGGCGACCTCGACGGTCAGGCCGAAGCGATCGAGGAGTTGCGGGCGCAGTTCGCCCTCCTCGGGATTCATCGTGCCGATCAGGACGAATCGGGCTGCGTGCTCGATCGAGACGCCATCGCGTTCGACCGTGGCTCGGCCCATGGCGGCGGCGTCCAGGAGCAGGTCGACCAGGTGGTCGTGCAGCAGATTGACCTCGTCGACATAGAGGATCCCGCGGTGTGCCCGGGCCAGCAGTCCGGGCTCGTACTCGACCTTGCCCTGGGCCAGCGCCCGTTCCAGGTGCAGCGAGCCGAGCACCCGGTCCTCGGTGGCGCCCACCGGCAACTCGACCAGGCGGACTGGCCGGCTCATGACCTCGGCCCCGGGCCCGAAGGGCCCGTCCGGTGAAGTCGCCTCCGGGTCATGCGGATCGATCGAGAAGCGGTCCGCGGCATACACCTGCAGTGGCGGGAGGACGGCGGCCAAGGCTCGCACGGCCGTCGATTTGGCGGTGCCCTTCTCACCTCGGATCAGCACGCCGCCGATCTGCGGGGCGATCGTGCTCAGGATCAGGGCCAAGCCCATGTCGTCCAGGCCTCGGTCATCCACGGCTTGGTCATCGAGGGCCTGATCATCAAGGGCCTGGTCACCGCCGGCTGCGCATCCGAGGACGGCGGAAAAGGGGTAGTGCACCGGCATCTGAGGCTCCCGCTCGATCGCCAAGGACATGGACGCGCGCGAGGCCGGTCTTCGGACTTGTCCGGTCCCCGAGATGGGGCCGGATTCACCGCAGCGGGCCTGTGCCGGACTTTCACCGGCTTCCCAGATTCTCCTCGTCGGCGGCCGCCACCCTTTCCGATGGCGGTGCCTGCGAGGCACCTCGTGCTGTGGCCTCACGATAGCGTGCGTCCTCGTGTCCGAAACCAATCCCCCCCGGCTCCTACCCGCCGTGACCGTGCTCGGGATGGGCGCGGACGGGTGGGCCGGGTTGAGCACCGTGCAGCAGCAGATCGTGCTGGATGCGCGAGTCGTGCTCGGCGGCCACCGGCACTTGGCGCTGATCCCGCCGCGGCGGGGGCAGGTGCGTCAGCCCTGGCCCTCGCCCCTGCGTGAGCACTTGCCCGCCATGCTGGAGCATCTCGACAGTGCCGGAACGACGGGAGCCGAGATCGTCGCGCTGGCCTCCGGCGACCCCTTGGTCTTCGGGATCGGCTCCACCCTGATCGAGTTGCTCGGGCCCGAGCGGGTGCGCATCATCCCGGCCCTGTCCTCGATCGCCCTGGCCCGGGCCGAGCTTGGCTGGTCGGCGCAGTCCTGCGCCGTGGTCAGCGTGGTCGGACGCGACCCGGCGGCCGTGCTGCGCGAGCTCGCGCCGGGGCGCCGGGTGCTCGTCCTCTCCGCGGACGAGTCCACCCCACAGCTCGTGGCCGAGCTGCTGCGGGACTGCGGCTATGGCGCCAGCCGGATGCACGTGCTCGGGGATCTGGGCACCACGGACTTCTCCCGCACCGAGGCGCTGGCGGCGGGCTGGGAGGGGCCGGCTGCCCGACTGAACATCATCGGTCTCGAGCTGGTCGGACCAACTCACGGCGGCTGGGTGGCCGGCCTGCCCGACGACCTCTTCGAGCACGACGGCCAGCTGACCAAGCGCGACCTGCGCGCCAGCGCCCTGGCCCGGCTGGCGCCCGTGCCTGGAGAGCACCTGTGGGATGTCGGCGCCGGCGCCGGCTCGGTCGGCATCGAATGGATGCGCGCCCACCCCAGCTGCACCGCCACCGCGATCGAGGCGGTCCCCGAGCGGGCCGCTCGGATCGCCCGGAATGCCGCCGCGCTCGGCGTGCCCGCTCTGCGAGTGGTCCTCGGCCAGGCTCCGCAGGCCTTGACAGGTCTGCCCGAACCGTCGGCGATCTTCGTCGGCGGCGGCGCCAGTGCGCCCGGGGTGATGGCGCGGTGCCTGAGTGCCCTCCCGGCCGGTGGGCGGCTCGTCGTTCATGGGGTGACGCTGGAGACCGAGCGTCTGCTGGGCGAGCTGTACGCCCAGCACGGCGGCGAGTTGACGCGGATCGCGGTGGAGATCGCCGCGCCGATCGGCAGCTATACCGGCTGGACCCCGGCCCGCGCGGTCACGCAGTGGGCGCTGACCCGGCCGAGGTGACCGAGTCGCTCGGGCCGGCTGGGGTGCCCGAGCCGGCTGGGGTGCCCGAGCGCGCGCGCCGCGCGTCATACAGATAGGACTCGCCGCCCCCGGTGGGGTCGAGGGCGCGCCCGACCAGGATGACCGCGGCCTGTCGCAGGCCGGCCGCCTCGACCTGCTCGGCGATGGTGGCGATGGAGCCGCGCAACACCAGTTCCTCCGGCTGGCTGGCGCGGTGGACCACAACCACCGGGGTGTCCGGGCCGTATGCCGACGCCAGCTCGCGCATCAGTTCCCGGGTGCGGGTGATGGCCAGGTGCAGCACCAGGGTGGACCCGGTTGCCGCGAAGGCGGCCAGCGATTCGGTCGGCGGCATCACGGTGGAGCGCGCCTGGGCCCGTGTGAGCACCACTGATTGGGTGATCAGCGGCACCGTCAACTCGCGGCCCACCGCGGCCGCGGCGGCGGCATAGGCAGGCACCCCCGGGGTGACATCCCACGGGACGCCGGCTGCATCGAGGCGCCGGGTCTGCTCGGCCAGTGCGGAGTAGAGGGACAGGTCCCCCGAGGCCAAGCGCACGACCTGCTGCCCGCAGCGGTGCGCCGAGATCAGTCGGGCGGTGATCCGATCAAGGTCGAGGCCTTGGGTGTCGACCAGTTCGGCGCCCGGAGTGACATGGCTGAGCACCTGCGGGTCCAGATAGGTGCCGGGATAGAGGACCAGCTGCGCGGCGGCCAGCAGTCGGGTCGCGCGCACGGTCAGCAGATCCGCGGCGCCCGGTCCGGCACCGACGAAGTGGATGGTCATTCGCTCATCGCCGGGACGGATCTGGGCGTCCAGACGCCCGCGTGTCCGACGCGGGTCGCGTCCGCGCCCACGATCAGCAGGCATTTCATGTCGACAGCGGCCGGGTCGAGCTCGGCCAGGGTGGTGACCGTCAGCGACTCGTCGTCGCGGCCGATGTCGCGCCCGATGATCACCACGGTCTCCGGCCGGCGATGCTCCAAGAGCAGCGATTGCGCCCGCGCGAGTTGGTGGGTGCGCGATCGGGAGGCCGGGTTGTAGATGGCCAGCACCAGATCGGCCTGCGCCACCGCCCGCAGCCGCTGCTCCACCACGGCCCACGGCTTGAGCCGGTCCGAGAGCGAGACCACGGCGAAGTCCGCGCCGATCGGCGCACCGGCTCGAGCGGCGACGGCCTGCACGGCGCTGACGCCGGGCAGCACCCGGATGGCGATCTCCCGGTATGCCGGATCCTGCGCCGCCTCGAAGACGGCTGCGGCCATCCCGAAGACTCCGGCATCCCCACCGGAGACCACCGCGACCTTCTCCCCGGCCTTGGCCAGGTCCAGGGCGTGCCGGGCCCGGTCGATCTCGACCGTATTGCCGGAGGCGTGGCGCGTCATACCGGCGCGCTGCGGCACAAGCTGGACGTAGGGGCCATAGCCGACCACGTGCGTGACCTGCGCCAGCGCCGCGGAGGCCTCCGGGGTCAGCCAGTCCTGCGGACCCGGGCCCAATCCGACCACCAGCACCTCGGCCGCGGCAGCCGGCGTCCGGCTCGTCGGCGCAGCGGCGCCGCTCGCCTGGCGCAGCCGGGCTCCGTCGGGCGGATTCGCCGCGTCACCGGGCACCACGATCAGGGAGAAGTAGGGAACCGAATCCGGATCCACCTCACTGACCGGCAGCCACCGCTGCTCGGGTTGGGAGGCGCGCTCGACATACCAGGCACCGTGCAGGCGGCCGGCCTGTTCCAGGGCTGCGCGCACCGCCGGGAAGGTGCGGCCGAGCTTCATGATCACGGCGCCATCGGTGTCGGCCAGCCGCCGGGCCAGCTCCGGCTCGGGCAGGGTTGCGGGCAGCACGGTCAGCACATCGTCCTGGCGCACCAGCGGGTGGGCGATGGCGGCGGTCGCGGCGGCGAAGGCCGGTACGCCGGGGACGACGAGCGTCTCGTAGCGGTCCTTGAAGCGGTCGTGCAGGTACATCGCGGAGCCGTAGAAGAGCGGGTCGCCCTCGGCCAGGAGAGCGACATCGCGCCCGGCGTCCAGGTGCTCGGCAAGCCGCTGCGTGCACCGCTGATAGAAGTCGGACAGCGCCCCGAGATAGCCGCCCGGATGGTCGGTGCTGCCGCTGGTGACGGGATAGCGCAGTTCCTCCTCGATCACTCCCGGCGGGAAGAGATCGGCGGCGATCCGGCGGGCGTGCGATTGCGCGCTCACCCCCGCGTGGTAGGCGACCACCTGGGCCGCCCCGATGACTCGCACGGCCTTGACGGTGACCAGTTCCGGATCTCCGGGGCCGATGCCGACGACGGTGAAGCGCCCGCTCATTCCTGCTCCTGGGCCAGCGCGTTCAGCGCGGATGAGGTCATCGCCGAGCCGCCCCGGCGGCCGCGAACGGTGACATAGGGGATGTCGATGCCGTGATCGGCATGCAGGTCCACGAGGGCCTGCTTGGACTCGGCCGCGCCGATGAAGCCGACCGGGCAGCCCACGATGGCGGCGGGGCGGGGCGCGCCGTCCAGGATCATCTCCAAGAGGTGGAAGAGGGCCGTGGGGGCATTGCCGATGGCGACCACCGCACCGGACAGGTGCGGTCGCCACAGCGACAGGGCCGCGGCGGTGCGCGTCGTGGACCAACGCCGAGCCAACTCCGGCACCCGCTCGTCGTTGAGCAGGCAACGCACCGCATTGTCCGCGGGCAGCCGGGAGCGGGTGATGCCGGTGGCGACCATGGTGGCGTCGCACAGGATCGAGGCCCCGGCCGTCAGTGCCGAGCGGGCAGCACCGACGACAGCCGGATGGATGAGCAGGTCCCGCGCCAGGTCGACCTGCCCGCTGCCGTGGATCATCCGGACCGCCAGCCGTTCGGCGTCGGCCGGCACCGAGCTCAGGTCGGCCTCGCGGCGGATGGTGGCGAAGGAGTCGAGGTAGATGGCCGGGCCGTCATCGATATAGGGGTAGCGCCGTGGTGGCCGACGGAGGTCACTCATGGCGCTCGCCTTCGGGGATCAGGATGCCGCGCCAGGGGGTGACGATCAGGTCGGTGGCGGCGTCGGTGGTGGTGGTGGCGGCGTCAGTGGTGGGGTGGTCGTCGGCGTCGGAAGTGGCCGTCAGGTCGGTGGGGCTGTAGGCGCCGGTCAGGGCCGCGATGGCGGCGCCGTCAAGACCGGTCTCGGGCGCTGGCTGGTGCCGGCCCCCTGGGACCGGGCCGTAGGGAAGCGGAGCGAGCGGGCGCGGCAACAGCGGGTCTGGATCCGCGACGGGTGCCAGGCTCGTGGCGATCGCCGGTGCGGCGAGTTCCCGGATATGCCAGGGCGCGGATGCGCCACTGCCGCGGGCGTGCAGGAAGGCTGCGGCCAGCGCGGCCAGTCGGAGCGCGGCCCTATCCAGCGAGACCACCTCGGCCCAGCCCGCGCCGATGCGCACTTGCCCGCGCTGGTGGTCCAGGGCGACCAGGCCGAGGTCGGCGGGCCGGTCGAGCAGGTCGCCGCGACCGTCGTCCAGGACGAAGAGGAATCGTCCCGGCAGGGCGGCCAGGACGGGATCGACACAGATCAGCCGGTCCAGGTCGGCGGCCAGGAAGCGCAGGTCCGCGCGGCCGCCGGCCAGACCGGATTGTGGCGAGAGCATGATGTTGCGCGCCAGCTCGTGCGTGCGACTCGGCAGCAATCCAGTGCCGCGCAGAGCCGCGAGCGCCGACTCGCTCAGACCCGCGGACGAGCCGGGGAAGGCTCGCACCTGCAGGTTGGCCCGGCCGGTCAGGTATACCCGGCCGTCTCCGAACTCCTGCGCAACCGCCGAGAGCGCGCTCAGCGAGCGCTTCGATATCCGGCCGCCGACCAGGCGCAGCCGCACCAGCCACCCATCCTCGGCCGGCCACGGGCGATATGCCCCCGGGCATCGGTCGGCGCGTTCGCGAATGACGGACACCACTACCCCTTCGGGCCAGGAACCCTTGCGCGGGGCTCGCATGTGACTCGGCGACGGGCGTCGCGAGGGCCAGCAGGTCTTCGGACTCGGGTTCGTTCGGCTCGGAGCGCCTTCCCAGGGTGGCGTCCCCAGTGGCTGTCATTGCTGACGTGCTCGAGCCGTCCCCCTCACCGCTGCGCGTCAGTCCCGGATTCGCACCGGGTTCCCTGACTCCACATGTGGAGTACGACTGGCAGCGCCCACCCTACTGCGGGCCTGCGTCCCGGGCAGCAGCATCCCCACGACCGGCGGCCGGATCGGCGTCCCCTATCGTCCTCGCGTCCGCCGGGTGTCATAGGACCAGATCGCGATCTCGACCCTGTTGCGAGCCCCGAGCTTGGTCAGCAATGAGGCGACATGGGTCTTGACGGTGCTCAGGCTGATGAAGAGTTCGCCGGCGATCTCGGCATTGGTCCGCCCGAGCGCCACCAGGGCGAGGACCTCCTCTTCTCGCTCGGTGAGCGGGTCGATGGGCTGAACGGGCGCCACCGGCGCGTGGTCGGCGAAGGCCGCCAGCAAGCGGCGGGTGACATTGGGCGCGATCAATGCGTCCCCGGTCGCCGCAGCATGGATGGCCTGGACCAGCAGGTGCGGCCCGGCATCCTTGAGCAGGAGTCCGCGCGCGCCGGCGCGCAGGGCGCCGAGGACGTACTCATCGAGGTCGAAGGTGGTGATGACCACGACGGCCATCGGGTCGACAACCTGCGGCCCGGCGAGGCGCCGCGTCACCTCGATGCCGTCCACGCCGGGCATCCGGATGTCCACGAGCAGGACGTCGGGACGCAACCGTCGGGCCAATTCGAGCGCCGTGAGCCCGTCTGCCGCCTCCCCCACGACCTCAAGCTCGGGCTGGGCACCGAGGATCATCACCAGCCCGGTCCGGATCAGATCCTGGTCATCGGCCACGACGATGCGAATGCTCATGGCGAAACCTGCGCCGGAAGCACGGCCTCGACCACCCAGCCGCCTTCGGGCGCCGGACCGGCGCGCAGCGTCCCGCCCAGCAGGTGCACGCGCTCGGTCATACCCAGGAGGCCGAAGCCGGGCTCCGGGGTCGCCCCCGGTTGTATCTTCCCGTCATCACTGACCCGAAGCCTGACGCTCCCGCCCTCGCGGTGCAGCTCAACCAGCACGTAGCTCGCACGGCGGGCGTGTCGCAGGGCATTGGTCAGCGCCTCCTGCCCGAGTCGATAGAGCGCGGCGTCCACCGCACGCTCCAGCCGGGTCAGTGAGCTGACGAGGCAGACCTCCACGATCGGGGTCGGGTATGCCCGTGTGGTTCCCCCCGTTTCGTGGAGGGCTTGGTTATGCGGCTTCCCGGTCGGGGGCCGCAGCGTTTTCGTAGTTGATGGGGCTCATCATGGCAGCCGAGCTGTGTCGGCGGGTGTGGTTGTAGAAGCCGTAGCACCAGTCCAACACCGCCGCTTGCGCGGCGTGGGTGTCGGCGAAGGTGTTGCGGGAGAGGACTTCCCATTCCAGGGAGGAGAAGAACGCCTCCGCGGCGGCGTTATCGAAACACGATCCGACCCGGCCCATGGATTGGCGAACACCCAGGCGTCGGCACAGGCCGGTGAACGAGGCCGCCGTGTAGGTCGAGCCCCTGTCCGTGTGGAAAACGACCCGCTGACTCTCGTTAATGCGCCAGCCGGTCCCGTTGACCGCATCCACGCCGCCGCGGGCCGTGACGGCCATCCGGATCGCCGCACCGGCGAGGTCGGCGTCCGGGTGCAGCGAGGTCGCGGCACCCAGGAGGCGGCGGGAGTACAGGTCGATTACGGTCGCCAGGTACAGCTTCCCGGCTCCCGTCGGGATCTCAGTGATATCACCAACCCACCGGCTGTTCGGGCGGTCGGCGGTGAAGTCGCGTCGGAGCAGGTCGGGGAACGGCGCTTTGGCCTTGTCCTGCCTAGTCAGGCCGTTACGGCGCCGGATCCGGCGGGCGACCAACCCTTGACGGCGCATCGAGGCCGCGACCGTCTTCTCGCTGACGGTCCAGCCGTCGTCGCGCAAGTCATGGACCAGCCGGGGTGAGCCGTGCACCCCGCGGGCCTTCCGGAACGCCACCGCGACCGCGCGGTCGACGGTGTCGCGGCGCAGATCTCGTGTGGTGTGCAGGCCCGAGTCGGCGGCCGGACCGGTGGCTCGGGCCCGCCACTTGTAGAACCACGCCAGGGAGACCCCCAACAGGGCACAGACGATGGTGTGCGGCACTCGGTGCTTGGTCCTCTGGTCGGCGATGAAGCGGGCCACGCTCACTTCGTCGCCTCCTTCACCCACAGGACCACGGATCGCTTGAGGACATCACGCTCCATCCGTAACTCCGCGACTTCGGCGCGGAGCCGTTTCAACTCGGCGACATCATCGCGGGATAGGCCGCGGCTGCCGTCGGCCTCGGCGCGCACGAGTCACCCAGTTACCCAGAGTGCCCTCGTTCAAGCCGAGGTCACGGGCAACCTGCGCGATCGGCTTGTTGGTCTCTTCGACGATCCGGACAGCTCCCTCACGGAACTCCCGGTCGTGCTTCTTCCGCTTCTCCGGCATCTCGATCCTCATTGTCGATGCCTCCACGGTCCGGGGGGAACCTCACAAGCCTGCACGATCGTGGCCGGGAAGACCGCGGCGACCGAGTCCGGCAGGCCTTTGAGGCCGTCACAGACCAGGAAGAAGATGTCCCGCACGCCACGGTTCTTCAGGTCGGTCAGCACCGCCAGCCAGAACTTCGCCGACTCCCCGCCGCCCTGGCCGGCCCACAGACCCAGGACGTCGCGGCGCCCGGCCAGGTCGACCCCGATCACCGCGTAGAACGGCTGGTTGCCGACCTGCCCGTCGCGGACCTTGACATAGATCGCGTCGATGAACACCGCGGCGTACACCCCCAGCAGCGGCCGGGAGCACCACGCCTGCATCTCCCCCGCAAGCGGGGGCACCCCCACTCGACCACCTTGTCGGTGATCCGAGAGAGAGTGTCCTTACCGATCGAGGCGCCGTACACCGCCCCCGCAAACGGGAGGTACCCCCAGGCGAAGTGCGCGCTGATCTCCCCGGTCGTCAGGCCCTTGGCGAACAACGAGATCGCGACCGCGTCCACATCCGACAGCCGCCGCTGGCGCTTCGTGACGATGACCGGCTCGAACGTTCCAGCCCGATCTCGCGGCACCTCGATCACCACCTCCCCGGCCGCGTCGGTCAGCACCGTCTTGGCGCGGGTGCCGTTGCGGATGTTCTCCGCCCCACCCTCGGGCGCGCGGTGCTTGACGTGACCAAGGTGGTCGGTCAGCTCTTCTTCCAGGGCGGCCTCGAGCACGGTCGCGGTGATCGACTTCAACAACCCCTCCGGGCCGGTGATGTCCTCACCCCGCTCCCTGGCGGCCTTGACCAGCTGCGCGATCGCCGCCCTCTCCGACGGTGTCGCGGTCGACGACGAGCGGCGTCTCTTGGCGTCCTTGGGCATCGAGCCCACGCTCGTGATTGTCTCGGTCATCAGTGACCAACCTTCCCGCCAACCCACGTTGGCGTGTCAGGTCAGAACCACCGTTCGGCGGACAGTCCCGGCGCCGAATGGCGCGGCCAAACCCTGCGATGCGACGGCCGTCCGCCACGAGGTTGCGCCCGCTGGCGAATGGTCGCCGTCAGTGCGCACGCACCACTGACCGGCATCCCCAGCGCGCACGGTTGCACACCGACGCATTCGCGAAACGGCCCCGACCGGACCATCGCGGCCTACGCTGGTCGGGTGCGCTACCGGTCCTGGTCGGCAGCCGGCGTCACCGTCTTCGCCGTCGCCGGCACCGGCACGGTGTCCTTCGCGATCAAGGTCGCGAACTCGGCGAGGCCCGGACTGCTCGGCTTCGCCGTCCAAAGGCGCACCCCGACCGGGACCTATCGGTACGTCACCGGATTGAAGGTGTTCCGGTCCTTGGTGCCCGATCCTGAACCCGGACGGGCCTATTCGACGAATCAGCACCCGATCCAGTCTCTCGTCTGGGACGACTTCACGGTGACGCCGGGGACCTCCTACGACTACCGGTTCATTCCGCTCCGCGGCCGACCGGCGAGCCCACGCCGCGGCCGGCCGGCGGAACTGAGGGTCACCACTGAGCCGACAGCCTCGCCCACGCACGAGATCCATGCCAACCGAGGGGTGGCCTCCAGCCAGGCATACCAGCGCCGCTTCGGCGGCCTCTCGCCTGATGCTCAGCCGACCGCTGCCAAGCGGCAACTCGCCCTCGATTGGCTCAGCCGGGATCTCGACGATGCCCTGATAGCGGTGATCCGCTCGACCGGCCCTGGTGACACGCTGCGGGGGGCCTTCTACGAGTTCGGCCACCTCCCGGTCCTGCGCGAGTTCGCGGACGCGGTCGCGCGCGGCGTCGACCTCCGTCTCGTGCTGGACCTGAAGGTCAATGAGCATTGGGAGAACCAGCGCCAGCGCGACGGGAGCATCAAGAAGGTGTTCGTGCGCAGTGCGCCTCGGCTGGCGAACCTTGAAGCGGTCACCGCGGCGGGGATCCCGATGACGGCGATCGTGCCGCGAGAGGCGCGCCGAAACGCCATACAGCACAACAAGTTCCTCGTTGTGCATCGGGCCGGGGTGCCGGCCGAGGTGTGGACCGGTTCGACGAATCTGACCCTCGGCGGCATTCACGGCCAGGCGAATGTCGGTCACCTGATCAAGGACCCCAGCCTGGCGGCGACGTTCCAGGCGTACTGGGATCTGCTGGCCGCCGACCCCGGTGGCCGGATCACGGACAGCGCCAGCGAAGTGCGGACCCGCAATGCCGCCTTGCGAGCGGCTGTCGCGGCGATGTCGCCGGTTCCGGCCGGGCGCGGCGAGATCGCCCGAGGCCAGACAGCGATTTTCAGCCCGCGCAGCGGCACCGCGCCGCTCGATCTGTATGCGGACCTGCTGACCGGTGCCAAGCGGCTCGCCTGCGCGACCTTCGCCTTCGGGATCGCGCGCCAACTTCGGGAGGTGCTCGCCCAGGGCGACACCTCCAGCCCGCTGCGCTTCTTCCTGCTGGAAAAACCGGACACCAAGTCAGCGCAGGTCAAGCTCGACAGCAGCCGCAATATCTATCAAGCCTGGGGGAGCGAACTCTCCGACCCCCTCGGCCAGTGGGTCGTGGAGACCACCACCCGGCAACTCGGCCTCAACCGGCACGTCGCCTTCGTGCACACCAAGTTCCTGCTCGCCGACCCGCTCGGTGCGGACCCCATCGTCGTCACCGGGTCGGCCAACTTCTCCTCGGCCTCGTGTCAGGACAATGACGAGAATATGGTCGTCATCCGCGGGGACCTGAGGGTCGCCGACATCTACTTCACCGAGTTCAACCGACTCTTCTTCCACTACTACTTTCGTTCGGTCGTGGAGCGTCTGGATCAGCCCGACGATGCCGGGGCGCGCGCAGCCGGGCCGGCATCGCTGGATCTTGTCGAGGACGACTCGTGGCTGCTCAAGTACGGTCCTGGGTCGCTGCGCAGCAAGCGGGCCGAGGCATTGGTCACGATGGCGGGCGCGGTCCGCACCGGGGCGCGACCCACCTGACCCTGGTCGGGATGTGGGATGGTCGTCGGCCACGAACTGGCACCGCGCGGCAATGACCAGGCGAGTCTGTCGCGCGCCGCGTCCATGGATCAGGGGGTCGGCGTCAAGTGAAGAACCCGCGCGACCACGGCCTCCCTCACCTTGGTGGGGACCATGCGCATGAGCACGGCATCCTGCGCCCAACTATCGTGAAGGTCGTAGCGCGGCGACGGTGACGTCGACTCAAGGGCGCTGACGATTGTTGCCACGACGCGGCGCATCGGGATCCCCCGCTCGACGCTGGCGACGGACTTCGCGAGGACGATGCGCACGGGCTCGGCATACACCTCCAGCGACGGGGGACGTCGGAGTTGCTGCTGGATCTCGTCGGCCATGGGCGTGCGAACCATCCCCGGGGCTACGGCGGAGACCCGGATCCCGAGCGGCGCGAACTCCATCCGCATTGCGGCCGTGAGGGCCTCGAGTCCGAATTTGCTCGCCGAGTAGGCACCTGTGAAGGGCAGGGTGCGAACCCCGCTGGCAGAACTCATGTTGACGACCCGGCTGCCTGGGCCGAGGACGGGCAGCATGGAGCGAGTCACATTGTGGACGCCCACGAGGTTCACGGCGAGAACGTTGCTCAGCGCGGCACCGGAGAGGTCAACGAGGGGTCCGTTGACAATCACTCCAGCGATATTGCACACCGCTTTGAGCTTTATCCCGGCAAGGTTCTGGCCCACGATCGTCGCCGCAGCCTGGGTGGATGCCTCGTCACGGACGTCCAGCACGATGGGCGTCACGCGGCGAGCGTCAAAGGACTCGGCCAAGCTGGATTCCTCGGCATCGTTGTAGGCGCCGGCGAACACGTGGTACCCGCGGTCAAGGACCGTCAGCGTGAGCGCACGACCGATCCCGGAACCGGCGCCAGAGATGAAGGCGCTCGAGGTGTAGTCGGGTCGAGCATCCGTCAGCCGACGGGCAAGTGCTCCGGGCGGCGAGGTCATGCCGCCACCGTCGACGGCGCGGACCGATGCCCCAGGCCCGGAACACCGCCGCGCCGACGCCACCGTCGAGGACGCCTACTCCTGCTGCGCCACGGCGCCCTTCCCCAAGGAGCAGTTCGATGACCGCCTCAGCCACCGCACAGGCCAGCCCGCACGCCATCGCCGTCTCACCCCTGGCCAGGCGCGAAGTACGCCACTACGCGCTGCATCCCCTCTTCTGGGTGGGCACCATCCTGTTGGCCGCCCAGGTGCTCGTGAGCACCGTGAGCGGCGAGGGCGGCATGAGTTCGACGCTGACCATGATCGCGCCGGCGGCCCTGCTCGGATTGCTCGGCCTGATCATCATGACCAGCCTGGCGAAACGCTCCGACCGAGCCGCCGCAGCCGCCGGTGCCCCCGTGGTCCCGGAGCGGGTGCGCACCCGAGCGCTGGCGACGGCCATCCTTGTCCCGGGCACCGTCGCCCTCGTCTGGTTCGCCTGGGCGGTGATCTACTTCTTCAAAGATCCCCGGACAGCTTCGCCTCCCCCCACGGACCGGTCTCCACGGCATACGTCCTCGCCGTGATCTTCGCCCTCGGTGTCGTGCCCGCCGCCGGCGGCCCCCTGCTCGGTCTCCTGCTGTCCCGATGGCTCCCGCAGCGGGGTATGGCAGCGCTCGCCCTGGTCCTGGTCGTCGTGGTCTCGATCCTCATGCAGGGCAACTTCGAGTCCACCTGGAGTTGGAAGGCGTTCTGGCCGTGGACCTATTGGTATGGCCCGCTCGGCTGGTCGAGCGGCACCGGCACCTGGGTTGCCACCCCAGGCTCGCCCGTCGCGTGGATCGGCTATCTCGCCGCCTTGTGCGCCCTGGGCCTGCAACTCGCCATCGTCCATGACCCCGAGTCCGATCGTGCGCGTCTCAAGCGCGGCATCGCGATCACCCTCGTGGTCGCGGCCGTGGCCCTCGCCCTCACCCTGACGCTCGGACTACCCGATGCCTACGTCAACCCGAATCCCGGTCCCGAACTCTGACATGTGGCGCTACAGCCGCGCGGCGCTCCCCTGGACCCTCGTCGGCGTATGCGCGGTCATCCTGCTCGCGCTCATGGCCCTGGTGGAGTACCAGCCCTTGCCGCTGTGGCCGCTGCAGGGAACGGCAGTCGGCGTCGTCGCAGCGGCCACGGCATGGTGCCTCGACGAGCCGGCCGCCGGAGTCGTCGACCCGACACCGCACACCATGGCCTGGCGCACGACCGCCCGGCTGCCCGGCATCCTGACCGTCCTGGCGGCCTGGTCGGCCGGGGCATGGTGGGCGCGCGACAGTCTGCTGGATCACCCGTGGACCGTCTTCGTCCAGGGCCCGGCCGCGTCCGCGCTGGCCGCCTGCTGGGTCATCCGGGCCCGCTTCGCCGGCCAGTCCACGCCCGGTGGACGGTTCGCTCTGGCCGTCATCCCCCTGGCGACGGCGTGGGCCCTTGTGCGCCCCTTCGACAGTCGGCTCCCGGTCTTCCCGTATGGTCTGGTCGAACTGGTCGGCCGCGTTGTGGATGTGGAGTCTCGCGGGACTGGCGTCAGCTGCCGCAGCCGTGCTGCTGCTGGCCCGTGACGGCCGCCTGAGCGTGCCGGCCGGGCGCGGGAGGGAACGGGCTCGGTCGGGGGTGCCAGACTCGGGGGATGAGTGAACGCGAACCGGGTGCCCCGCTGGCGCGCACCGCGAAGGATCTGGTCGACACCGCCATCGCGCGCGTCGAGACCATCCCGCTGGCATCGGCCGAAACCCTGCTGGACGACCCGGACGTCCTGATCGTCGACATCCGCGACGTGCGGGAGTTGGAGAAGCTGGGTCAGATCCCTGGCGCCTATTCGGCGCCTCGCGGGATGTTGGAGTTCTGGATCGACCCGGCCACCCCGTACTACAAGCCGGTCCTCGACGACGGCCGCAAGCTGGTGCTCTATTGCGGCTCCGCGTGGCGCTCAGCGCTCGCCACCGCCGTGCTTAACGATATGGGCCGCACCGATGTCGCCCACCTCGAGGGCGGCTTCACCGCATGGAGCAAGGCCGGGCTGCCCGTCGAGCCCCACCAGGCTCGGCGCGGCTGAGCCGAGCGGCGGCCAACGCAAGAGGCCCGGCGCTTTCGGCCCACAAGGGTGAGCGGGCGCCATACAGTCGGCCCATGACGACTGACGCCCCCGAGAACAGCACCGGCGAGACCAGCGACGTCGACGCCAACCCCGCCGCCAAGATCGCGCCCGCGCGCATCGCCCACATCGTCTTGTCCGAGTCGTTCGTCGAACACCACGGCCCGGAGCACGTGCAGGCGTATGTTGACGCGGTCGTCGCAGCCCAGGTCGACGCGCAGACGATGGACGAGGACGCCGTCGCCACCCGCATCCGTGAGCGCCTCGACGCCGTGGGCCTCGCGATCCCGGACGAGTCCTATCGCAACCTCGCCAAGCAGGTGCACGACAGCACCGGCGTCGCGATCAGCACCGATGGCGGCGAGGTGCTGCATGGCGACCCGGCGGTCTCGGCCGATGTCCACGAGCCCGATGTGCGCGGCACCGATGACCCCGACGACCCGGATCGGCCCTTCTACTCCTGACGCTTACCGGCAAGTAGGTCTGAGCTTTGGCACCACATATGGGGCCAAAGCTCAGACCTTCAGTTCGCCCAGGCGCGGGCGTTGCGGAACATCCGCAGCCAGGGACTCGGCTGGTCGAGCGGGCCGTCGGTCCACGACATTTGGATGTTGCGCTGGACGCGCTCGGGGTGCGGCATCATCGCGGTGAATCGGCCGTCCGGGGTGGTCACCGCCGTCAGCCCGTCGGGCGAGCCATTGGGATTCCCAGGGTATGCCGTGGCCACCGCCCCGGTCGCGTCGACGAAGCGCATGGCTCGGTGGACCTGCTCGGGGTCGCCTTGCGCGGAGAAGTCGGCGAATCCCTCACCATGCGCCACCGCGATCGGGAGCAGTGAGCCGGTCATCCCCGCGAAGAAGAGCGAGGGTGAGTCGAGCACCTCGACGAGGGACAGGCGGGCTTCATACTGCTCGGACTTGTTGCGGGTGAACCGCGGCCACGCGTCGGCGCCGGGGATGTGCTCGGCGAGCGCGGCGAACATCTGGCAGCCATTGCAGATGCCCAGACCGAAGGTGTCCGCCCGGGTGAAGAAGGCGTGGAAGGCGTCCGTCAGCTCGGGATGGAACAGGATCGAGCGTGCCCAGCCCTCGCCGGCCCCGAGGGTGTCACCATAGGAGAAGCCACCCGCCGCGACCAGGCCCGTGAAGTCACGCAGGTCCGCGCGGCCGGTCATCAGGTCGGTCATGTGGATGTCGTATGCCGTGAACCCCGCCGCGTCGAAGGCGAAAGCCGTCTCGACATGGCTGTTGACGCCCTGCTCGCGCAGGATGGCGACCTTGGGTCGGGCACCAAGATTGAGGTAGGGCGCCGCAATGTCTTGCGCTGGATCGAAACTCGGCTGCACAACCAGACGACTCTCGGAAGAGCCCAGGCGGGCGAGAGCGGAGTGTTCCTCGTCCGCGCACTCGGGGTTGTCGCGCAGTGCGCTGATCCGCCAGGAGACCTCATCCCACGCCGCCGCGAGATCCTGCAGCGACTCATCGAGGAGCGGGCCGGCCGTGCTCGACACGCTAACGCGCGGCTGGTGATGGGTCGCGCCGAGCACGTGGACGAGATCGCCGAGTCCGTGATCGCGCAGGATCGCGACGGCTTCGGTGGCGCGCTCGGATGGCACGGCGAGGACGGCGCCGAGTTCCTCGGCGAAGAGCGCGGCGACCTCACCGCCGGGCGAGCGCCGCACCAGGGGCGCCAGGTCGATGTCGATGCCGATGCCGCCCGCGAAGGCCATCTCGCAGATCGCGGCCCAGAGTCCGCCATCGCTGCGGTCGTGGTATGCCGCGACAATTCCCTTGTCCCGCAGGCTATTCAACGCATCGACGAGGGCGACCAATCGCGCCGGGTCATCGAGATCGGGCACCGTCGCGCCTAAGGCGTTCTCGGTTTGGGCGAGGATCGAGCCGCCGAGCCGGTGCTTGCCCGCGCCGAGGTCGACGAGGATGAGCACCTGGTGTTCGCCCGCCGCGGGCGTGAGGGTCCCCCGAACATCGGGCAGCGTCGCGAAGGCCGTGACGACGAGCGACACCGGTGACGTCACGGAATGCTGGACGCCGTCGTCGCCCGCCCACTTGGTGCGCATCGAGAGCGAATCCTTGCCGACCGGCACGCTAATGCCCAGGGCCGGGCACAGTTCCATCGCCACGGCCTGCACGGTGTCATAGAGCGCGGCGTCCTCACCCGGCTCCCCGCACGCCGCCATCCAGTTGCACGATAACTTGATGCCGCGCAACGAGATTGGCGCCGCCAGCAGGTTGGTGATGGCCTCTCCGACCGCCATCCGTCCCGACGCCGGAGCGTCGAGAGCAGCCAGGGGCATCCGTTCGCCGGTGGCCATCGCCTCGCCCTCGAAGCCGGTCAGGTCCGCGAGAGTGACCGCGACATCAGCGACCGGCACCTGCCACGGGCCGACCATCTGATCGCGATGGGTCAGCCCGCCGACGGTCCGGTCCGCAATGGTGATCAGGAAACGCTTGCTAGCCACGCTCGGGTGGCGCAGCACGGCATAGGCCGCCCCCCGGAGATCGACCCCGGAGCCGTCGAAGTCATCGCCCGACCGATCCACCCGCGCGACATCGCGCGTCATTCGCGGCGGCTTGCCGAGCAGCACCTCCATCGGCATATCGACGGCGAACTCCTCGCCGGGCTCGCCCTCGACGTCAAAGCTCAGGCGCAACTGGCCGTCCGAACGCGCCTGTCCGACAACGGCATACGGGCAGCGCTCTCGCTCGGCGAGCCGCCGGAACAGCGGCAGCGACTGGGGCGCGATGGCCAGGACATAGCGTTCCTGGCTCTCGTTGCTCCAGATCTCCTTGGGCGAGAGCCCGGACTCGGCCTGCGGCACCAGGTTCAACTCGAAGCGGGCGCCGAGCCCGGCATCGTCGACGAGTTCGGGGAAGGCATTAGACAGCCCGCCCGCTCCCACATCGTGGATCGCCAAGATCGGGTTGCCCTGGCCGAGCGCCCAGCAGTGGTTGATGACTTCCTGCGCTCGACGCTCCATCTCGGGATTGCCGCGCTGCACCGAATCGAAGTCCAGCGCAGCAGTATTCGCGCCGGCCGCCATGGACGAGGCTGCCCCACCGCCCATGCCGATCCGCATACCCGGGCCTCCGAGTTGCACGAGGAGGCTCCCCTCGGGGAAGGCGATCTTGTCGGTCTGACCGGCATCGATCGTGCCGAGTCCACCGGCGCTCATGATCGGCTTGTGGTAGCCGCGGCGGACACCATCGACCTCTTGCTCGAAGACCCGGAAGAAGCCGCCGAGACCTGGCCGCCCGAACTCATTGTTGAAGGCCGCTGCTCCGAGCGGCGCTTCGATCATGATGTCGAGAGGCGTCGCGATATGCCCGGGCGCATCGGCTTCCCTTGTCTCCCAGGGCTGTTCAGCACCGGGGATTCGCAGGTTCGACACCGCGAAGCCGGTCACGCCTGCCTTCGGCTGCGACCCACGACCGGTGGCGCCTTCGTCACGAATCTCGCCACCGGCTCCGGTTGCCGCGCCGGGGAAGGGCGAAATGGCCGTCGGGTGGTTGTGCGTCTCGACCTTCATCAGCACATGCACTTCGCCCTCGCGGGCGGCATACGCGCTGGGACCGTCCGGGCCACCCTCGGGCAGCCACCGGCTGCGCACCGAGCCCTGCATGATCGAGGCATTGTCTTTATACGCAACGATCGTGCCCTCGCCGGCCACGCGTTCGGTGTGCCGGATCATCCCGAACAGCGAATTCGGCTGCGGCACACCGTCAATGACGAAGTCCGCGTTGAAGATCTTGTGCCGGCAGTGCTCGGAATTGGCCTGGGCGAACATCGTCAACTCGGCATCGGTGGGATTGCGACCCAAGCCAGTGAAGGCTTCGACGAGATAGTCGATCTCGTCCTCCGCCAGCGCCAGGCCGTATGCCTCATTGGCCGCCTCGAGCGCCGCGCGGCCGTGTCCCAGCACATCGATATGCGCCATCGGCTCGGCCTCGCGCTCGTCGAAGAGCGCCGCCGTCGCGGCCAACGAGGGCAGCGCGGTTTCGGTCATCCGGTCGTGCAGGATGTCGGCGCAGGCCGCCCACTCATCCTCGGTGAGCGGCATACCTGTGAGGAGATACTCCGTCGCCCGCTCGACCCGCACGATCGGAACACCGCAGTTGTGGACGATATCGGTCGCCTTGCTCGACCACGGCGAGATGGTGCCGAGCCGCGGGGTGACGACGACAAGCGTGCCCGCGGAGGCGGGCGGGCCGGCATACGGCGGGCCATAGGTCAGCAATCGCGCGAGGGTCGCCGCGGCCTCGCTGGTCAGCGGCCCCTCACTGGCGACCGTGTGCACATAGCGCGCGGCGACGCCGCTCACGCTGGGGGCGGCGACGACGAGCCGCGCGAGCAGGGCGCGGGCGCGGAAGTCCGAGAGGGCGCTGCCGCCGTCGAAGGTCGTCAGGGTCAGGTGGGTCGAGCTCACCGGGCGTGCTCCTGGTCGGGCCGGACGGGCATACCGCCGATTCTCTCAGGTGGCGCGCCCGCCAGGGTCACGGGACCAGGACTCCCGCCGGGTAACAGAAGTCGTCTCCTCCCGGGCGAGTGAGCGTCGAGGAGGTGAGCCGGGCGCCGGTGGCCGCGTCATAGGTCTGCAGCACAAAGGTATTCGGATCGCCGCCGTCGTCACCGACCAGCGCGAGCCTCCCGCCCCGGACGGTGAAGCCGAGGATGCCGGCGTCCAGGTCATAGCCGGTCACGGCGGAAGTGGCAAGATCGACCCGCGAGATGTGCCGCAGACCGTCGATGGCGCCATAGGCGGGATTGATGAAGGTGTGGCCGACATAGAGCGTGTCGCCCTCCATCGTCAGCAGGTAGGGCGTGTTCGCGCCGAGGTAGATGCGGCGCTCGGACATCGTCGCGGGGTCGAGGACGACGAGTTCGTGGCCCGGCCGGTCGCCCTCGTGGGTGGCAGTGAGGGGATAGATGAGTCGGCCGCCATGCACGATTGGCGAGCCGGTGACGAACTCGCCGCCGGGGAGGGGCTGCTCCGAGACCACGGTCAGGGTCTCGGCATCGAGCGTGATAAGCCGCGATGTGGCCTGGCCGGGAGCAGGTTGCGTGATGCCGAAGAGTCGAGCAGGGGATCCGTCGCCGCTGCGCTGGAGCGCCAGAGTCGTCACGACCTGGCCGGGGAGTTGGCGCTCGGCGAGTGCCTTGCCCTGCCGATCGCTGCGGGTGATGTGGGCGACCCCGTTCAAGACGTATGTCGTGTAGAAGCTCGCGCCATCCGCCACCAGCGAGAGCGGGTTCACCACGCCGGCCAAGCGGATCGGGGTGGCCGTGCAGTCGGTGAGCGAGAAGTCGACAACATGGGCCTGGTCCTTGCGGACGTCGCCGACGGACAGCATGAAGACGTGGTCGCCGACCCGCTGACCGTTGACTTGGCCGGGGTAGAGGCCCTTGATCTTGGCCGTGGCCACCACCGCTTCGGTGTCCTGGACCTGCGCCACGAACCGGCTCGGCGCGGCATCCTCGCTTGACCACGCCACGATCGGCGCGCTCGGGCACGCCGCGGCCGCGGCGTCGGCCTGGCCCGAGGTGCTGCAGGCGGCCAGGAGCGGCGCAGCCAGGAGGGCGGCGAGTGCGGCGGTGATTGCGCGGTGCATGGGGTCGTCTCCTCGTCGGTGGCTACTCCTCGAAGTAGACCGTCGAACCCGCCGGTCGCGCCTGAGCACGAATGCTCAACCGGCCGCTGTGGCCCCCCGCGCCTGCGCGATGAGTGCCCCTAGCGAGCGCCGTTGGGCACCATCCGGGGCGAAGTTCTCGGGGGCCAGCCACGCGTCATACGCACCGGCAAGGGTCGGCCACTCGCTGTCGATGATGGAGAACCAGTCGGTGTCGCGGTTGCGGCCGCTATAGACCATGGCCTGCCGGAAGCGGCCCTCATAGGTGAAGCCGAGGCGCGCGGCCGCCGCCCGGGACGGCTCGTTGAGCGAGTCGCACTTCCACTCGTAGCGGCGATAGCCAAGATCGTCGAAGATGTGCCGCGCCATGAGGATGAGCGCCTCGGTCGCCGCGGTCGTGCGCTGCAGCGCGGAGGAGAAGACGATCCCGCCAACCTCCACGACCCCATTTGCCGGGTCGTTGCGCAGGAAGCTCGCCACCCCGAGCCCGGCGCCGGTCGGGCTCAACACCGCATGCGGCGCCGCGGCCGGTCGGTTGAGTTGGTCGACCAGGAAGCCCTCGAAGGCCGCGCGGCTCATGTCCGGTGGGTATGGGTAATAGGTCCAGTTCCGCGGGTCCGAGGCGGTGACCATCGGGCCATAAAGCAGGTCGGCGTGCGCCGCCGTCAGCGGCTCGAGCCGCACGTGGCGGCCCACCAGGGTCGTGGGTATGACGCTCGCTCGCCCCTCCCAGCCCGGCACCGCATCGCCGATCGGCTGGCCAAAGTCGTTGTGCCTCATGGTCGAACCGTAGCCGGGGCCTCGCGGTTGCGACACTAGGTGATGTCCCGGCGGGCGTAGCCCCACCACCCCGCGGCGAGCAGGACAGCTGCGACCAGACACTCCACCACGACGGGGGTCCACGACATCGCGTCGGCAGGCAGGCGCGGCAGGTAGCCGAAGGGCGTGGCGTCGAGCAGGCGTTGCGGGAAGCCGAGCACCCCGCCGATCCAGTTGACGACGACGGACCACGCGGTCACCGCCCACGGCAACCAGCGCAGCCGCGGCGCCAGACCGTGCACCGCCACGGCGAGCGCCACGATGAGCAGCACGCCCGGCGACTGCACGAGCCCCGCCCCGGCCAGCCGCGCCAGCGCGCCCGGGTCCCCATCGCGCACCGCCTGTGGCACTGCCAGCAGGACGGCGCTCACGACGACGAGGGCGACGGGGACGAGGAGGGCGGGCACGGCATACGCCCTGAGCAGGGCGGTGCGGGAGGTGGCGGTCGAGAGCACCAGTTCGGCTCGGCCGCTGTCCTCTTCGCGGCGCAGCCGGTCGAGCAGCGAGAGCCCCACGAGCGCGATCAGCACGATGAGGATGCCGAGCATCGCGACATAAAAGGCATCGCTCAGCAGCTTCGCGCCGCCTCCCATGCGCCGGAAGCGCTCGGCCAGCGTGCGGTCTTCAGCCACCTGGTCGAAGACGTTGGACAGCGTGCCGATGACCAGCGAAAAGATCCCGAAGCCGAGCACGCTCCACAGCACGCTGCCGCGATCGAGGCGCCACGCGAGCGCGCCCGCAGACCGCAGGCCCGCCAGCGCCCCAGCCGGCCCGGGCTTGGTGGCCCGCAGACCGGCGCCGAAGTCCCGACGCGATTCCAGCGTGATCGCCAGCGCCACGAGACCCGCGCTGACAACCAACGGCACGATGAGCACCCACCAGCGCTCACCGGCATACGGGCGGACATAGGGCGCCCATTCCACCGGCGAGAGCCACCCGAGCCGGCGCAGCCCGGAGCCCTCCGACGAGCCGTCCGCGAGGGCGCGCAGGAGGTATGCCGCCCCCACCGCTCCCATCGCCATCCCTCGGGCGGTCCGCGCCGATGAGGTGAGTTGCGCGGCGACCGCACCGACGCCGGCGAAGACCACACCCGTCGCCGCGATCGCAAGGCCCATGGCTAGCGAGCCGGTCAGCGGGGTGCCGAGCCCGGTCATCGAGCCGGCGATGAGCAGCCCGAGGAGGAGGCAGGCGCCGGTCGCGGTCAGCAGCGCCGCGGCGAGCGAGGCGTGCCGACCGATGGCGCCGGAGCGCAGCAGTTCGGTCCGGCCGGCTTCCTCCTCGGCGCGGGTGGCGCGCAGCACGCCGAGGGCGGCCATGATCGCCGCGCACGTCGCGACGAAGCCGCCGACGCGCCACATGACGAAGCCGCCGACCTGCAGCAGGTCGTAGGGCGGGCCGAGAATCGCGCGCATCGTCGGATTGCTCGCCAGTCCGACGGCGACCTCGCGGCCGGCCGCGTCGTCGGAAATGATCGCGCGGTATGCGGATGCCGTGGCGGGCAGGAAGCTCCACAGCACGAGCACCCACACGAGCCAGAACCATCGGTCGGCCCGCAGCGCGCGCCGCACGAGCAGGCGGGTTCCGGTGAGCGACATGCGGGTCATCGGGCGCCGTCGTAATGCTGGAGGAAGAGTTCTTCGAGCGTCGGCGGCGTCGCTGTGAGGGTGCGTATGCCGTGGCTCGCCAACTCCCCCACCACCGCCCCGATCTGGGTTTGGTCGGCCAGGAGGGTGACGCGATGACCGTCGACAGTCACATCGTGGACCCCGGCACGTTGCGCGAGAGCCGTTGGCGGAGAGTCGAGTTCACAGACAATCTGCGTGCGGCTGAGGTGCCGCAGGTCCTGCAGCGTGCCGCTCTCCACGACCTTGCCGGCGCGGATGATGCTCACGTGATCGCAGAGCGTCTCCACCTCCGAGAGGATGTGGCTGGACAGCAGAACGGTCTTGCCGCGCTCGCGGGCGGCACGGACATACTCCGTGAACACCCGCTCCATCAGCGGGTCGAGACCCGACGTCGGCTCGTCGAGCAGCAGCAGGTCGACATCACTCGCGAGCGCCGCGACCAGGGCGACCTTTTGCCGGTTGCCCTTCGAATAGGAACGGCCCTTCTTGGTCGGGTCGAGGTCGAAGCGCTCGATTAACTCCGCCCGCCGAGCGGTGTCCAGCCCCCCACGCGCGCGGCCGATCAGGTCGATGATCTCGCCGCCGGTCAAGTTCGGCCAGAGGGCCACATCGCCGGGGACATACGCCAGCCGCCGGTGCAGTGTCGCGGCCTCCGCCCACGGGTCGCCGCCAAGCAGGGTGGCTCGGCCAGAGTCGGGCCGCAGCAGCCCAAGCAACACCCGGATCGTTGTGGACTTGCCGGACCCATTGGGGCCGAGGAAGCCGTGCACCTGTCCCGCCTCGACCGTCAAATCGAGCCCGTCCAGGGCGCGCGTGGAGCCAAAGATCTTGACCAAACCAGCGATATCGATGACGGCACTCACATACCTCATTCTGCGCCTGACAGGACGACTCGGCGCCAGAGCTACTGGACTGATCAGAGACCCGTGTCTGAGGTCGCCGATAGACTGGGGAGCCTGAGGAAGGAGGGTGGCCATGGCCACAAAGACCACCGACAAGCTCACAGCATCGGAGATCGAGCGCGGGTTGGCGTGCATCGACAAAGGGCAGCAACTCGCAGGTCACTTTCCCGACGCCGAGGACTTAGACCGCGCCCGCCGCATCCTGTCCGGCGAACTGACGCCAGAGGCTGCCGAAATGGAGCTTCACGCTGCTCTGGGTCGGATCGTTGCGGAGGAGCGGGCCACCACGAATGGCTCCTGACGACCGCTACACGATTCCCGGTAGCGGCGGAGTCCTGAGAAACAAGCTGGGGCTGACGACTCGATCGAGCGTTGATCGGGCCATGAATCGGGCAGCAACCGTGCGGTGGGCCGTGCTGATGTTAGAGCCCATCCCTGATGTGCTCGACCTGACCTACTTGTGCTCAATCCACAGTCGTTTGCTGTCGCCGGTGCTGGACTGGGCGGGCGAGCTGCGCAAGGAAGGCGACGAGGTCGGCGCTGGCGGGACGTCCGTCGTGTATGCGCTCTCTCGGTTCTATCGCAAGGGTGTAGACGAGGTCTTCGAGCTGCTCGCGAGCGAGGACTATCTGCGGGGCCTGGACCCCGACGTGTTCGTCTCGCGACTTGCCGAGCGGTGGGGTTATCTGACCATGACCCACCCGTTCCGGGATGGCAATACCAGGTCGCAGAGCGCCTACTTCGACCGGCTCGCTAGTCGTGCCGGACATCCAATCGATTGGCAGCAGATCGATGTCGCCGCCCTCCGCATGCTGCGACTCGGCGCCATGACTGGGTCGGCTCAACCGCTAGCGACCTACCTGCGTGAGCGACTCGTCGACCCGAGCGCGCTCGCGCCGTCGTCGTTGAGCTTTTCCGATGCGCTCAACCCGCCCCTCAACGAGTAGCCACCCATGCGACCGACCCGCCGCCAGCGACGAGATCGGGAAACACGCCGAGGAACGGGTGTCGTCGTGGGCGTGTTTCCCGAACTCGTCGGTGGGTGAGCGCTGGGTGCTGCGCCGCGAACTGTGATCGCCGAGGTCGAACTGCTAGCGTGCTCTCACAGACAGGGGAGCGCCACCAGGGCGCTGAGAGTGCGCGCGAGCGCAGACCCTCGGACCTGATCCGGTTCGCACCGGCGTAGGGAGTCGGGATTCTCCTCGGCAACAGCCGAGCCCTCCGAAAAGGAGGACACGACACATGACCACCACGCGTATGCCGCACGCCGCCCTCGCGACGAGGCGCACCACCGCGCGCGCGACCCTCGCCACCACCCTGGCCGTTGTCGCCCTCGCGGCCTGCTCCTCGGGCTCGACCAAGACCACCTCAACGACTAGCACCGGCACCACCTCGAGCAGCAGCTCCGGCGAGACGACCGAACCGACGCGCGCCGACACCCTCACCGTGCTCACGCACGACTCCTTTGCCCTCAGCGATGAGGTCAAGGAGCAGTTCGAGAGCGACACCGGCATCAAGGTCGTCTATGTCGCGCAGGGCGACGCGGGCAGCCTCGTCAATCAACTCATCCTCACCAAGGACGCCCCGCTCGGCGATGTGGTCTTCGGCATCGACAACACCTTCGCCTCCCGTGCGGCGAAAGCCGGTGTCCTAGAGCCCTATTCGGACCCGGCCCTGCCCGATGGCGCTGAGGCATTCAACGCCGAAGACGGCCATCTGCTAACGCCGATCGACTATGGCGATGTCTGCGTCAACGCCGACAAGGGCTGGTTCGAGAAGAAGGGTCTGAAGATCCCGGCGTCCCTCGACGATCTGGCGGACCCGGCATACAAGGACCTGCTCGTTGTGGAGAATCCGGCCTCCTCCTCCCCCGGACTCGCCTTCCTCGCGGCCACGGTCGGCGCCAAGGGGCAAGACGGCTATCTCGCCTATTGGGAAAAGCTGAAGGCCAATGGCGTCAAGGTCGCCAAGGGCTGGACCGAGGCTTACACCGGTGACTTCTCCGGCTCCTCTGGCAAGGGCCCGCGCCCGCTCGTCGTCAGCTACGCCACCTCGCCGGCCTTTGAGGTCGACAAGGGCGCCACCGCCTCGCGCACCGTGGCACTGCTCGACACCTGCTTCCGGCAGGTGGAGTATGCCGGCGTCCTCAAGGGCTCCCTCAACGAAGTCGGCGCGCAAAAGTTCATCGACTACCTGCTCACCCAGGGCGTCCAGAGCGAGATCCCCGAGCAGATGTATATGTACCCCGTCGACAAGGCCGTCGACCTCCCCGCGGATTGGGTGAAGTTCGCGCCGCTGTCCGACAAGCCGATCAATGTCGACGCCACCACCATCGGTGACAACCGCGAGGCGTGGATAAAGGCTTGGACCGCAACGGTTCTCGGCTAATCGACATCACATGAACCCGACATGACCACGACCACCCAGCCCGCCGCGCCCACGCACGATCCAGGCACCTGGGGGCGCACCGGGCACGCGCTGGCCTGGCGGGCGGGGTGGACGCTCGCGGTCGTCATACCCCTGGTCTTCCTGGCGATCTTCTTCGCGTGGCCGGTCGCGGCGCTCGTCGCGCGCGGCTTCTCCTCGGACGGCACGAGCACGCTCGGCGCGGTGGCCGAGGTGCTCGGGTCCGCCCGCACCTGGCGGATCCTGCGCACCACCCTCACGCTGGCGATCCTCGGGTCGGCGGCCTCAGTGGTGCTCGGGATTCCCGGGGCCTATTTGCTGTATGCCGTGCGCTTCCCCGGCCGCGGCCTGCTGCGCGCGCTCGTGACGGTGCCTTTCGTCCTGCCGACGGTAGTTGTCGGGGTCGCGTGGGTGGCGGTGCTCGGCCCGTCCGGCCCCCTCGCCGGGCTGGGGCTGCAGGAGAGTCTGCCGGCGATCGTGCTCGCGCTGGTCTTCTTTAACTATGCCGTCGTCGTGCGCACGGTCGGCGGGTTATGGAGTCGGCTAGACCCGCGCGCGGTCGAGGCTGCTCGGTCGCTTGGAGCGAGCCCGGCGCGGGCTTTCCGCACCGTGACGCTGCCGGCGTTGATGCCGGCCATCGCGTCCGCAGCGGCCCTAGTTTTCCTGTTTTGCGCCTCCGCCTTCGGCATCATCATGGTGATGGGCGGAGTGCGATACAGCACCATCGAAACCGAAATCTGGTATCAGACAACCCAATTGCTGGACCTGCCCGCCGCTGCGGCCCTGTCGATCACGCAACTGGTCGTCGTCACCCTGGCCCTGCTCGCGACATCGTGGACGAGTGCGCGGCAGGAGCGCGCGCTGCGCTTGCGCGGCGATGCCTCGTCGGAGCGCCGGTGGGTATGGCGGCGGGACGCCTTCGCGACGCTGGTCACCGCGGCCGTTGCCCTGGGTGTGCTGGCGTTGCCGATGGTGACATTGGTGGTGCGCTCGTTGCGGTCGCGGGACGGCTGGACGCTCGAGCACTATCGCGCGCTCGGGACGACCGTCGGCCGCTCGCTCCCGGTGCCGGTCTGGGTGGCCATCCGCAACTCGATCGTCGTGGCGCTGCAGGCGACGCTCATCGCCCTGGTGCTCGGCGTGCTCGTGAGTCTGGTCGTCAGCCGACGGCCACGCAAGGCAGCGGCACGGCGTGGATTGCGGCTCCTGGACTCGGTTTTTATGTTGCCGTTGGGGGTATCTGCCGTGACGGTCGGCTTCGGGTTCCTGATCACATTGAACCGGCCGCCGCTCGATCTGCGGCAGTCGATGATCCTCATCCCGATCGCGCAGGCGATCGTCGCCCTGCCGCTCGTCGTCCGCTCGATCCTGCCGGTGCTGCGCGCCATCGACCCGCGCCAGCGCGAAGCCGCCGCAACCTTGGGCGCCGCCCCGGGGCGGGTCCTTCGGACCATTGATGGCCCCTTTCTGCTGCGCGGCGTCGGGTTGGCCGCCGGCTTTGCCATGGCGACCTCGCTGGGTGAGTTCGGCGCGACCTCCTTCCTCGCGCGACTCGATCGGCCAACGCTGCCGGTCGTGATCTTCCGGCTCATCGGACGCCCAGGGGAAGCCAATTTCGGTGCGGCACTTGCGGCTTCGGTGCTGCTCGCCGTTCTGACCGCAACCGTCATGGTGATCGCGGAGCGTGTCCGCCCGGACACAGCGAGCGAACTATGAGCTTGGGCAACCTCGGGTCAGGACTGGCCATGCGCGATCTCGTCGTGCGCTTCGGGAACACCACCGCCGTCGATCATGTCGACCTCGATCTGGCTCCCGGGGAGATCCTCGCGCTGCTCGGTCCGTCCGGCTCCGGGAAGTCCTCGCTGCTGCGCGGCATCGCCGGGCTCGAGCCGCTCGCGGGCGGCCTCGTGGCCTGGGATGACGTCGACCTCACGACTGAGCCGGTGCATCGGCGCGGGTTCGGCGTGATGTTCCAGGACGGGCAGCTCTTCCCGCACCGCGATGTCGGCGGCAATGTCGCCTACGGCATCGAGCATCTCTCGCGGGCCGAGCGGGCCCACCGGGTGGGTGAGCTGCTCGACCTCGTCGGGCTCACGGCATACGAACGGCGCGCGATCACCACCCTCTCCGGCGGGCAGGCGCAACGGGTCGCCCTGGCGCGTTCGCTCGCGCCGCACCCGCGGCTGCTGCTGCTCGACGAGCCGCTATCCGCCTTGGACCGCGCCCTGCGCGAGCGCCTCGTCGGCGTGCTGCGCGACACGCTCAAGGCGACAGGCACGACGGCGATCTATGTCACCCACGATCAGGACGAGGCCTTCGCCGCCGCGGATCGGGTGGCGGTTATGGACGCCGGGCGGGTCCTGCGGATCGGGACCCCGCGGGAGGTATGGCGTGACCCCCGCTCCGAGACGGTCGCCGCGTTCTTGGGTTATGCGCCGATCATCTCAGCGCAGACCGCGCTCGCCCTCGGCTGGCCCGACGGACTGGGGTATGCCGCCCGCGTCGCCCTGGGGCCCGATGCCTTGCGCGTCGCGGACACGGGCGCGACGGTGGCGGTGGTCGAGCAACTCGACCGGCGTGGGCATACGGCCGTGCTCGTGGACCTGCCCGACGGGCACCGCGCGACGCTGCGCTCCCCGGTGCATGTCGAGGCCAGGCACCTCGCCGTCGCCCTCGATCCGGCGCACTGCGCGGTGCTGCCCGGCGAGGCTGACGCAGGCTAGCGGGGGACTTCTCGTGGTAATGCTCGCGACGGGCATTGGATAGGGTCGGCTTCATGATCTCGGCGGTCCACACGCTTATCTACTCCGACGACGCCCCGGCCACGCGCGCCTTCTTCCGCGACGTCCTGCAATTGCCCTTCGTCACTGACGACAACAACGAGGGCTCTGACTGGCTGATCTTCAACGGCGGGCCGTGCGAGATCGCGATGCACCCGACTTCGGGCGAGTTCGATGGGGAGTCCTTCCGAGCTCCTCGTCACCACCAGATCTCGCTGATGGTGGCCGACGCCGAAGCCACCGCGGCGACCCTGCGCGAGCGCGGCGCGACGATCCTCAATGGGCCGCGCGATATGGGCTTCGGCATTGGAATGGAAGTCGAAGTCCCCGGCACCGACGCGATCCTCTTCTACCAGCCGAAGCACGCCACCGCCTACGACAAGTGACCCGCCCGGTGCGCGGTCCTGCCGTCGCTTTGGTTGCGGGCGTTCGAGGCTCGCGGGTGCCTACTGCGCGCCGGCGTTGCTCATATAAAGATCCATCAGTTCGCCCTTGATCCGGCCCCGGTCACTGACCTCGTGGCCGCGGGAGCGCAGCCACCGGCGGGCCGCAGCCAACTGCTCGGGATCCACCCGCGTCCGGCCGGCCTTGGGGGTGGCGGTGCGCTGGCCAGCCACGCGTCGGCCCTTGGCGGCATACGGCTGCAGGGCATCGCGCAGCGCCTGAGCGTTGCGCGGGCCCAAGTCGATCTCATAGCCGATGCCGTCCAGCCCAAAGCGGATGGTCTCGCTCGCGCCCGTGATGTCCTGACCGTCGAGATCGTCGATCCACTCGATGATTTCGCGTGTTGCCACGGTCAACCCTCCCCGTCGATTGCCTGAGCTGCACCGAATGTCGTATCCGGTACGTCGATTACCGGCTATTAGCTTAGCCGGACTTCGCGACGTCACGGACTCTTAGCAGGTTCGCGGATCGTCATGAGCGGGGATGACGATAACGTGCCCACCAGCTACAGGTATGCCGCCGCCGAGGGCTCCGTTGAGCGTGTGGCGGGTGCGCGGAAACGTAGACCTGTAGCCCGTCGGGACGATGCGACACGGCAAGCACCGCGTCACGCCGCGCGGGGGCGGGCGGGCGGCATAGTCGGGGTTGGGATGCGCGGGGTGACGGAGGTGACGGGGCGGCTGACTTCTTCGGCCTCGTGCTCCAGCCAGAGCGGGACGGCGGCGAGGGCGGACATCAGGGCGACACCGGTGGCGGTGAGCAGGACGAGGGCGATGGTCAGGAGCGTGTTCATGTCCTTGAGCCTGCCGCCGCAGGTATGCCCGAGTCGTCAGTCGCCAGTATCGATCCCGACGATTTCAGCCGCCCTCGGGTATGAGGCACCTCAGACTTCCGGCTGAGCCGACGCCGCCTGCAGGTGTCGAATGAGGTGCAGGATTCGGCGCCGGTGCCGACTCCTGCACACCGTTCTCCCGAGACCCAGAACTCTTTACGAGCCCACCCCCGTGTGTCAGGGTGCCGTGAAGCGCAGCGGCACTACCACGGCAGGGCGGATCGGATGAAGACCGTGACCAACACGTCGATGGCGACTCGAGCCCTCTTGGCGCTGGCCCTCATGCTGTCGGTGTTGATGCCCACCCAGGCGCGGGCGTACGAGCGCGAGCCAAACGACACGATGGCGACCGCGAGCCCGGCCCCTGTCGGTCCGGTGGCTGACGACGCGCCCGCCCAGATCGCACCAGCCGGGGATGTCGACTGGTATTCCTTTGTCGCAGAGGGCAAGTGGCTCGGGGTTTACACCGCTCAAATCCTTGACGTCGAGAAATCGCTGTCCGCCGGCTTCAGGGTGACGGCATATGACGCATCCGGCCGCCTCCTCGCGACCTCCTTCCCGGGCAGTTCAACCGTCGTCGACACCGTCGAGGTTCCAGCCTTCACGGCGGGCCGCTACTACCTCAAGGTCGAATCCGCCGACCGCACACAGACGGGCGGCTACTACCTGCGAATCTGGTCGCAGTTCCAAGATCCCGCCTGGAATCTCTCCGGCGATGTCGAACAGAATGGCACCCGGTTCATCGCCAAGCAGGTCCCCATCGGCACGGCGATTCGCGGTCGATTAGATGAACCAGCACCCAATTATCTGTCCCGCGCGGACGCTGACGTCTTCTGGATCAACCCGGCGAAGACCTCGACCTATGCCGCAACCATCACCTCGACAACGACCTCGCTGCGCATCCGGACGCTCGACACCGATGGTTTCCAGACCGATGAAAACACCTGTGCGGCAAGCGTTCCCTGTCGATTCGACGTGACTGCACCGGCCGGCAAGCGCAGCTATATCGAGGTGACGCCAGGCTCACCAAGCGGCTTCGGCTATTACGCCGTCTGCCTGCGCGCCCCTGGCCAGTGGTGCGACGACAGCCCGGTCGACCGACTCTGGGGTGCCGATCGCTATGCCACCTCGGTCGCGATCGCCCAACAAATGCTCGGCGAGGACGTCGGTGGCGACACCATCGTCGTGGCGTCCGGGGAGGTCGTCACCGACGCCCTCTCCGTCGGGAGCCCCGCCAGCGGGCTGGGCCCACTCCTGCTCGTCACACGCGACCGCATCCCCGCTGTCGTCGCGAAAGAGTTGCGGCGCATCGGCCCGGCCCGCATCGTCCTCGTGGGCGGCCCCAACACCATCAGCGCCGACGTCGAGAATCAACTCCGGGGATATCTCGACCCACGCTTCCCTAATGCCAGCCTGGAGCGCTGGTGGGGTGCCGATCGCTATGCGACTTCGGCGACCATCTCGACTCAAAGCTTCAAGCCAGGGGTCGAGATGGCCTTCATCGCCTCGGGTCAGGTGTATGCCGATGCGCTGGCTGGTGCGGCCGCGGCCGGGCGCAATGTCAATGGCCAGCGTCGGGATCCGGTGCTGCTCGTCGACGACGACCGCATCCCGAGTTCCATTGCGGCAGAACTGCGCCGGCTGAAGCCCGGGCGGATCGTCGTGCTCGGCGGCCCGAACACCATCCGCGACAACGTCCTGGCGGACCTGGCCGCATACACCAGCGGAAGCGTCGAGCGCTGGGCCGGCTCGGATCGCTACAGCACAGCCGCGACGATCTCTCGCAATGCGTATGCCGTCGGCGAGGCAGGTGAAGTCTTCATCGCCTCCGGCGAGGTTTTCAGCGATGCGCTGGCGCTCGGGCCGATGGCCGGCCACAGCCCGTACCCCATCCTGCTGGTGCGTTCCGACAGCATCCCGTCCAGCACGCTCGCCGAACTGCGCCGCCTCCACCCGCGAAGGATTCATCTGATCGGCGGGCCAGCGACGATCAGCGATGACGTGCGGCTCCAACTAGAGGCTTTCGCCGGCTACTCCTAGCCTGCGCTCCGGCGCCAAACCGAAGCCGCGTCAGGCCGACGCGGCGGGGAGTGTGAAGCCGTATGGCAGTTCGAGCCGATGCCGTTCCAGCAGAGCGGCATCGGCGAGCAGGTCGCGGGTCGCACCGTCGGCGGTGATCACGCCATCGGCGAGAATCACCGACCGCTCACACAGCTGCAGCGCGTAGGGCAAATCGTGGGTGACCATCAAGACCGTCACGCCGAGCGAGGTGATGATGTCCGCCAGTTCGCGGCGCGAGGCGGGGTCGAGATTCGAGGACGGCTCGTCGAGGACGAGGATCTCCGGCTCCATCGCCAGCACGGTCGCGACGGCGACGCGACGGCGTTGGCCGAAGGAGAGATGGTGGGGCGGGCGATCGGCATACTCCAGCATCCCGACGGCCCGCAGCGCGCTCTCGACGCGCTCCTCGATGACCGGGCGCGGGAGGCCGAGGTTGGCGGGCCCGAAGGCGACGTCATCGCGCACCGATGGCATGAACAACTGATCGTCCGGGTCCTGGAAGACAATCCCGACGCGGCGGCGGATCTCTAGCAGGTTCGCGTCCTCGACCGGCAAACCGGAGATCGCAACGCTGCCGCGACCAGCGCGCAGGATGCCATTCAGGTGCAGGACCAGGGTGGTCTTGCCGGCGCCATTGGGCCCGAGCAGGGCGACCCGTTCGCCCGGGTGCACGTGCAGGTCGACGCCGAAAAGTGCTTGGTGGCCATCGGGATAGGCGAAGGCCACGCCGCGCAGATCAAGGACCGGGGTGCTCACGCGCCCATCCTCACCCACGCTGCGAGCGCGACGAGCAGGGCGGCACTCGGCAACGCCAACGCGCGCGCCCACTCGACCCGCGAGGCGGCGAGCTCGGCGGCGAAGGGGAGGCGGCCGGCATACCCCCGCGACAGCATCGCCAGATGCACCCGCTCGCCCCGCTCATAAGAACGCATGAAGAGAGCCCCCACTGTCGCGGCCAGCACCGGCCATTGCTTGACGGACCGGGCGTGAAAACCGCGCGATTCGCGGGCGACTTTCATCCGTTGCAGTTCTGCCAGAACGACTTCCAAGTATCGGAACATGAAGGACGCAATCTGCACGAGGGGTTGCGGCATGTGCAGCTTGTCGAGCGCCCGCACCAGATCACGCGGCTCCGTCGTCGAGCCGAGCAGCACCGAGGCACCGACACCGAGCGTGCCCTTGGCGAGCAACGCCCAGGCGCCCCACAGGCCGGCCTCGGAGAGTCGGAGCGGGCCCACGTCGACGCGCGGCCCCGTCGCGATGAGCGGCATGAGGAGCGCGAAGACGACGAACGGGATCTCGATCAGCATGCGCCGCCCGAGGTATGCCGTCGGCACCCGGGAGGCGGCCATCGCGAGGAGGAGCAGGACGGCATACGCCGCGAACGCCCAGACCTGGGTGCGCGGGGTGACGACGACGCACGTGACGAAGATCAGGAGCGCGACGAGCTTGGCGTGCGCGGGCAGGCGGTGCAGCGCGGAATGCCCGTGGAAGTGCAAGAAGTGGCCGTGTCCGGCGCCCACGTCAGTGGCTCGAGCGGCGACGCAACAGGCGCGTCAGGGCATACATCACCGCGCCGACCAGCACGACGCCGAGCACCCCGGCGAGGCCACCGGACAGGCGCGCGTTATGGACGCCCTGGACGCCATAGCCCGCCACGGGCGAGCCATCGCTGACATGCGAGCCGGCGCTGTCGGCGAAGCCGAGCTTGTGCGCGACGAACTCCAGGCCGTCGGGGTGGCCGGAGGCATAGAAGCTGATGATGCCCGCGAGGACAAGCGAGACCGCCAGCCCGACAAGGACCAGGGTGCGGGTGGAGATGCGCTGACGCGAGGTCGTCGTCATGCCAGCGCCCCCGTCCGAACTTCTAGATCGTGAGTGCTTGCGACGAGATCGCGCGCGCCATAGACAAGGTCGGGTCGGGTTGCCGCGATGGAGGCGACGGCGAGGAAGGTGATCGTGGCCTCGCCGAGGCCGATGAGGGTATGCCAGCCGATCATCGTCGCGGCCAGCGTCGAGAACTCGATCGGAGCCTGCCCGCCGATGGCGAAGAGCACCGAGAAGGCGAGCGCTGCGGCGGGCACGGAGACGAACGCGCCGATCGCGGCGGCGAGAGGCACGCTGCTCGTGCGGCGCGGGAGCACGGCGCGAGCGGCGCGGAAGACGGCATACCCCACCCACACCCCGACGAGGCCCATCAGGGTGATATTGGTGCCGAGAGCGGTGAGGCCGCCGTCGGCGAAGGCGAGGCCCTGGATCAGCAGGACGACGGTGAGGCACAAGGTTGCCGTGAAGGGCCCGACGAGCACCGCTGCGAGCGCGCCGCCGAGCAGGTGTCCGGAGGTCCCGGCGCCGACGGGGAAGTTGAGCATCTGGGTGGCGAAGACGAAGACGGCCACGAGTCCCGCGAGCGGAGCGGTGGCGTCGCTGAGTTCGCGCCGGGCGCCGCGCAGGGCCAGGCCGACGCCGGCCGCCGCGATCGCGGCCGTGGCCAGCGAGGTCGGCGCGTCGAGGAATCCGTCGGGCACGTGCATACCGCCAAGGTTACTGCAACTAATTCGCATTAAGCCGACCGCGGGTCGCACGGCTCTAACGCCCGGCTCTAACGCCCGACCTACCTCCTGGTACTGGTCGCGATCACGACCAGTACCAGGCGGTAGCTGCGGCGATAGCGGTAGGCGGTGAGCGTCAGTCGATCGGCGGAAGCATGCCGGCCGCCGGGTCGATCGCTCGGTCGATGATGCCCGCGCGCAGCAGTGCCGGATAGAAGCGGTTCCCGGGGTGGGCGAAGTGCGTTTCGGTGGCCGCCGTCCACAGGCCGGGGTTGATTCCGACGAAGAGCAGCGCCAGGCCGGGACTGAGCAGATCCGGCACTTCACGGTCGCGGAAAGCCTCCAGGTCGGCCCGGCTCAGGTGTGGCATAGCTCCCATCGTCCCTGCTCGCCCAGCCTGGGCGTCGTTACCGGGATGTGACATATGGCGGGGGTTCTCGGTACCGTGAAGGTCAGTCCCCTCGAAAGGCCTCCCCCCTCTTGTCTTCCTTCTCTGTCGCTGCCCGCCGCCCCGTCGGCCTGCTGCGCGCTCCCGGCGCCCTTGCGCTGAGCGCCGCCACCGCGCTGTCCGCCACCGGCTTCGGCGTGGCCGCCCTCACCGGCGCGCCGAGCGCCGACGCCGCCACCGGCGCCGCTGCCCCGGCCCCGTCGCTGGCCGCGGTCGCCCTCGCGCAGGCGCCCGAGCGGGCCCAGGTCGGACGCGCGTCGCGTGCCACCACCCGTGCCGCCATCCCGCAGGCTGCCGACCTGCCTGCGCCGGTGAGCTTGGCCGCGCGGGCCGGGGTGACGGCATACACCGTGACCGCGGTGGCGAAGCCGAAGCCGAAGCCCGTCGTGGTGCCGCCCGCGACCACCAGCGCGGCCGCCTCCACCTCGTCCTCGGCGTCCACCAGCGCACCCGCAGCCCCGAGCGCCGGCGGAAGCACCTCGACGTATGCGGGCGCCGGCGCCGCCCTGGGGCTCGGCCCGGCCGCGTCGGCGGTCTACTCCGCGATCCGCTCGACTTTCGGCATCACCAATATCGGTGGCTACCGTCCCGGCGGCGACGACCACGGCTCGGGCCGCGCGGTCGATGTCATGATCTCCAGCTCCGGGCAGGGCGACGCGGTCGCGGCCTACGCGATCGCCAACATGGGGCGCCTCGGCATCTCGTATGTCATTTGGCGCCAACGGATTTGGCTCGCCGGCTCCGGCGGCTGGCGCGCGATGGAGGACCGCGGCTCGATCACGGCCAACCACTACGACCACGTCCACATCTCCGTCCACTGACGCACCCGATGGCTGCCGTCCCCGACACCCCCGTCTCGCCGGCAGTCAAGGCGAGCCCGCTCGACCTGCCGGCTGAGGCCACAGTCGGCGAGGCCTTCCGGCGGTGCTTGGACAACTGCTTCACTCAGCTCGCGGGCAATGAGGGGCTCTTCGTCGCCGAGCGGCATCCCGACAACCTGCACCAGACGCGCGTTTCGTGGCGTCGTGCGCGAGCGACCTTCTCGCTATTCCGGCCCCTGTGGCGCGGCGACGAGACCGCCGAGGCGCTGAAGGTGCGGATGCGCGAGATCGTCATGCCGCTTGGGCCGGCGCGAGACGCGGATGTCCTGCTGCGCCGCGCCGTTGAGGAGGGCTTGCCCGCGCGGGTGCAGCGCGCTTTGCGCGGCCGGCGGCGCCGGACGTATGCCGTGGCCGTCCCCCTTCTCCGCTCGCCCCAGTGGGTCGAGATGAAGGCTGATCTGCACGCCTGGCTCGACGCTGCGGATTGGCTCGACGACGCGCGCGAGCTGCGCGATGCGCCCGCGCGCACTCTCACCGATGGGGCCCTGCAGAAGCGCTATCGCCGCCTGGAGGCGGCCGGCGCGGACCTGCTGACAATGCCCGCCCACGACCTGCACTTGGTGCGGATCGAGGGCAAGAAGTTCCGCTATGGCTGCGAGTTCTTCACCAGCTTGTATGCCGATTCCCCCGGCTCCCCGCCCGCCGAGTTCGCCATCGCGATGGGGGCGATGCAGGACGCTTTCGGCGCCGCCAACGATCACGCCACGGCCGCGCATATCCTTGCCGCCCATGGCTTTTCGCCGGCTCTGCTCGGGCCGATGTATGGCCGGGCGGAGTGCGTGACGGCGTGGTCCGATGTGATGGCGCTCGACCCCTTCTGGACCACGGGAGCCACGGGGACTTCCTGAAGTCGGGCGTCTGATCCGTGCCGCCTTGTCGTCCTAAAGTGGGCCCGTGAGTGCGCTGCGGACGATCCGCGCGCGAGTATTAGCCGTGGTGCTCGGCGCCTTCACCATCGTCATGGTGCTTGGTCTTGCCGCACTGACGATTGTGCTGTTCGGCACCCTGCGCAACCAAGCGGGATCCACGGCGACGGCGAGCGTGAACTGGCTGGCCGAGGAGTTGGCCCAACGATCCCCCGCGACGATCGTGCGCGAGCACGCGCGCGACGATGCCCCCGAACGCGTGATCCAGTTCCTCGACCCTGAGGGGCACGTCTCGCGGCGGTCTTCGTTCTCCATCCCGGCCCAGGGTGGCGCTCGCTTCGGCGACCTTCTCGGCAAGCTCACCGCCGGCGTCCTGATCATCACGGCCCTCGCCGCGACCGGCTCCATCGTCTGCACCGGCCACACCGGCGCCAAGGCGGCCTGGGCCGACCAGGTCGCCGCCACGAACAACGTCGCCACGACTGGCGGCGACTGAGCGCGTGGCCGCGCGACCCCGACCCCGCGCGGCCACGCACCTCCCCAGGCGAGTCGGCGGCCCCCTCCCAGCCGCCGACTTGCCCGGCCCCCGAACCGACCCCGCCCTGTGGTCCTAACTCCTGGCCTACCGCCTGGTATTGGTCGCGATGATGACCAATACCAGGCGGTAGGCCAGGGGTTAGCTCCGTCGTCAGGCGCGGGGCGCAGGGTTCCACTCCGACTGGGGCGGGCGTCATACAGTGCTGCGTATGACGGCCCGCACCTTCGCGTCCCCCGACCTCCCGACAGCCCCAATCGTCGCGGCCGGACTCATCGGCGGATTCGCCGTCGCCGATGCGACGGGCATTCGTCCGCTCGGTGGGGTCGTGCTGGCGACCGCAGGCCTGTTCGCTGGCGGAGTCTGGTTGCGCCGCAATGGCGCTGGCGTGGCGGCGGGCCTTGGGCTCACCTATCTGGCGGCCTTCGCCGGCTCGCATCCGTTGGCCAAGCAGATCGGCGCCTGGCCGAGTGTGGCCGCGGTCAGCGCGGTGGCCGCGGGGGCGGCATACGTCCTGTCCGACCGGCGCTGACCGGCGCCGGCGAGCGCTACTCGACGCTCAGGTCGACCTGAATCTCCTGGGCCAGCGCCTCGAGCGCGGAACGCACCGCGGCGGCGTCGCCTTCCCTCGGCAAATGCGCGGCGATATGAGCCTCGAAGAGCTGGCCGCCGGCCATGGGGGCCTCGCGCGTAAGAGTGGACATTTCGTCGACGCTGACGCCATGCGCGGCGAGCACGCCGGAAATCTCGCGGACGATGCCGGGCCGGTCATTGCCGAGCAGCTCAATGCGCACCTGCGGGGTGCCGTCAGCAGCACTCGCGAGCGTGGCCTCGTGCACCGTCACGTCGAGCAGACCGGCAATCGGCGCGAGCGCAGCCCGCAGCCCGTCGGCCCGCTCTTCGGGGACGGCGACCACGACGATGCCGGCGAATTTGCCTGCCAGCTCGGCAAGTTGGGATCGCTCCCAGTTCCCGCCATTCTCCGCAACCACATCGGCCAACGCCTTGACGAGGCCGGCCTGGTCATCCCCGATCACGGTCAACACGAGAGTCTGCACGCTCGGCAGCCTATCGGGCGGCATACGCTCCTGACATGCCCGAACCGACGCGCTGGGTGACCGACACCAAGGACGGCCACTCCCAGTGGTATGTCGATCGCTTCCGAACGATGGCCGCTGAAGGGGCTGATCTGGTCGGGGAGGCGCGGCTGGTCGACGCGATGGTGCCGCGCGGCGCGCGCATCCTCGACGCCGGCTGTGGGCCGGGTCGGCATGGCGGGTACTTGCACGGCCTGGGACACACCGTGGTCGGGGTGGACGCCGATCCGGTGCTCATCGGGGCGGCCACGGAGGACCACCCCGGGCCCACCTGGATCGTCGAAGACCTCAGCGAACTTGATCTGTCCGCGCATGACATCGTCGAGCCATTCGACGCGGTCCTCGCGGCGGGGAATGTCATGGTCTTCGTGGCGGCCGGCACGGAAACCGCTGTCCTGCAACGACTGTGCGCGCATCTCGCGCCGGAGGGATTCATCGCAGTCGGCTTCGACACCGGACGCGAGCTCTCCCTAGCCACCTTTGATGCGGCGGTCACGGCGGCCGGTCTGCGGCTCGAGCACCGCTTCTCGACCTGGGATCTGCGTCCCTGGCGCGACGACGCCGACTTCGCCGTGTCGATCCTGCGGCATGCCTAAGCCGGCGCGGTCAGCGGCCGAAGAGTTTGCGGAAGAAGCCGCCTTCACTGGGCTCGTCGGCGTGGCCGAGGCACTGCTGCGCCTTGGGGACGCCGCGCATGACCTGGTCCACGTGCTGGCCGCAGCCGGCCCAGGTCGTCTTGCCGCATGTCTTGCACACCACAGCTCGGCACATGGCCTAGTCACTCCTTGAATTGGGTGGACCGCAGCGGGCGCGATCACAGTCTAGCCAGCATACCCCATGGGGTATATCAGGCGAGCGAAAGGAAGAGTTTCTCCATCGATCCGACGTCCATCTGATGGCCCTCCGGATCGGCGATGCACTGGCGAAGGCCGAGGGCAATGACGGCGAAGCCGGCGCGGTCGATCGCCTTGGACACGGCCGCCACCTGGGTGACGATGTCCTGGCACTCGCGGCCGTCCTCGATCATTTTGATGATGCCGCCGATCTGCCCCTGCGCCCGCTTGAGGCGCTTGAGAATGGCATCCATGTCCTGCGGGTCAAGCTCCACGACATCCTCCCGGTGGCTGGCTGATCTGAGGTGATATTACCCCCGTGGGTATGCCGAAATTCGCCTCCGGACCGGTCGAATGTGACTCCCACAACAACCCTCGGGAATAGGGAAGCCTCGCCTCACCTCCGTGGTTGCCACAGACATGACTGCGAGTGTCACGAGCACCCCCGAACGCCAGGTCAGCGGCCACAAGCCCCGCGTCGTCATCATCGGCTCCGGCTTCGGCGGTCTGTTCGCCGCCCGCGCGCTCAAGCGCGCCGATGTCGACGTGACCTTGATTGCCAAGACCAGCCACCACTTGTTCCAGCCGTTGCTGTATCAGGTGGCCACCGGAATCCTCAGCCAAGGCGAGATCGCGCCGTCCACCCGCGAGGTGCTCTCGCGGCAGAAGAATGCGACCGTCGTGCTAGGCGAGGTCACCGACATCGATGTGCAGCGCAAGGTCGTCACCGCGGATCTCCTCGAGGACTCTTTCGAGGCGCCCTACGACCACCTGATCGTCGCCGCCGGTGCGGCCCAGTCCTGGTTCGGGCACGACGAATTTGCCCAGTTCGCCCCGGGTATGAAGACCATCGACGATGCCCTAGAGCTGCGCGGGCGGATCTTTGGGGCCTTCGAGCTCGCTGAAGTGGCTGCCATTGAGGGCCGCACGGAGGATGTCGAAGCCCTGATGACTTTCGTGGTCGTCGGCGCCGGACCGACCGGCGTGGAGATGGCCGGTCAGCTGGTCGAACTCTCGAATCGGACTCTCGCACAGGACTTCCGGCACATCAGCCCGAAGGATGCGCGCATCATCCTGCTCGATGCCGCCCCGGCCGTCCTCGGAAGTTTCCACACGAGCCTGCAGACCAAGACCAAGGCCGCGCTGGAGAAGCTCGGCGTGGACGTCCGCCTCGGCGCCATGGTCACCGATGTCGACGAACTCGGCATCACCGTCAAGTCCACCGGCCGCGATGGCGAGCCCTTCGAGGAGCGCATCCCCGCCGTCACGAAGGTCTGGGCGGCCGGCGTCGCCGCCAGCCCGCTGGCCAAGCTGCTCGCCGACCAGGTGGGCCTGCAGGTGGACCGGGCGGGCCGCATACCCGTGCTCGACGACCTCACCCTGCCGGGGCACCCGGAGGTGCACGTGGTCGGCGATATGGCGAGCTTGAAGAACCTGCCCGGCGTCGCGCAGGTCGCGATCCAGGGCGCGCGGCACTCGGTCAAGGAGATCAAGAAGGCGCTGGCGGGGCAGCCAACCGGTGCGCCCTTCGAGTACTTCGACAAGGGCTCGATGGCGACCATCTCGCGCTTCCGCGCGATCGCCGAGATCAAGTCGATCCGCCTGACCGGCTTCCTGGCCTGGCTCGCGTGGCTGGGCGTCCACCTGGTCTACATCATCGGCTTCAAGTCGCGCCTGACCACGCTGATCAGCTGGTTCGTCAGCTTCATCGGCCGCGGCCGCGCCGAGCGCACGATCACCGGCCAGCAGGTCTTCGCGCGTCGGGCGATCGAGCGTCTGCAGGAGCTGGAGTCGCAGCAGGCCGCTGCCGAGCAGCAACGTCGCGCCTCCTGACGCCTTCCTGACACTCGTGGCAAGTCCCGCAACCCCATCGCAGCCCCCTAACCCCGTCGAGTTCGGGAAACACGCCGAGCGCGCACCCCTCGCGCCGGCGTGTTTCCCGAACTCGATGGGTATGCCGGAACGGTCGCCTGGCGTACTGGATGCACTAGGTTAGGTAGGTAGGTACGTACCGACAAGGGGGCTGCCATGACGACGATGAGCGCGCGCGAGTTTAACCGTGATGTCAGCGCGGCCAAGAGGCACGCAGCCCATGGCCCAGTCGTCATTACCGATCGGGGTGAGCCGTCGTTCATCCTGCTCTCGATCGCGGAGTACCGCAGGCTGATTGGGGCCGGCGGGAGCCTCGTTGATCGGTTGAGCATGGACGACGATCTCGAGATCGAGTTCGAGCCCGTTCGCCTTGACCTGACCGTCCCCACGCTGTGAGCTATCTGCTCGACACGAACGTCGTCAGCGAACTCCGCAAGCCCCGGGCACGGGCCGATGGAGCCGTGCGCGCCTGGGTGGGAGCCAGGGAGGCGTCCGACCTCTATCTCTCGACCGTGACCATCCTTGAGCTTGAGGTAGGAATTGCGCGGTTGAGTCGACGCGACGCGGCTCAAGCTGCTCGGTTGACGCTCTGGCTTGAGGATGAAGTCCTGGATGTGTTCTCCGGGAGGATCATGGCGATCGGCGTGGCCGAGGTGCGACGCGCGGCGTGGCTCCACGTGCCCGACCCGCGACTCGAACGCGACGCGCTCATCGCCGCCACCGCCGCCGTGCACGGGCTGACGGTTGTGACCCGCAATGTCTCCGACTTCATACCCATGGGTGTGCCCCTCATCAACCCATGGAGTTACGCGACCTGACGAGACCCCTCCCAGCACCCAACCCCCGTCGAGTTCGGGAACACGCCGATGCACGCCTCCCAGCATCGGCGTGTTTCCCGAACTCGACCGCGGACGGGCCACGGGTCTCGCGCTCAGGCCTCGTGGATCGGCGTGCGGGGCAGTTTCTTGACCCGCCGCGGCCGGCGGGCCGGGATCATCGAGCGCATTTCCTCCAGCTTGCCGAAGCACAGCAGCCGGTCCCCATCCTCGAGCGCCAGTCCCGGGCGGGGGTTGGGTATGACGCGCGGCCCGCGATGCAGGGTCAGGACGGTGACATCCTTGTCGCGCAAACCCGACTCGGCGAGCGGCCCGCCGACCAGCTCGGAGGCGGCGTGCACGACAATCTCGGCCACGCCATACCCCCGGGACACGGTCAGGCGCTGGCGCACATCAATCTCGGGGAAGGCGACCTGGTTGTCGATGAAGTCGATGATCGCGCCGGCGATGTCGAGTTTGGTGGCGCCTTCGATGCCTTCGAGGCCGGGTGAGGAGTTGACCTCCATGACCAGTGGCCCGTCCTGACCCTCCAGCATGTCGACGCCGGCGACGCGCAGTCCCATGATCTGCGCCGCGCGCACTGCCGTCTCTTCGTATGCCGGATCGAGCGTGACCGCCTCCGTGGACCCGCCGCGGTGGACGTTAGAGCGGAACTCATCGCCCTTGGCGACCCGGCGCATCGCCGCGACGACCCGGTCGCCGACGACGAGGGCGCGGATGTCGCGGCCCCGGCTCTCGCTAACGAAGCGCTGGATGAGGACGTTTTGCCGGGTGCTCTGCAGCGTCTCGATGATGGCCTCAGCGACCTTGAGCGACGGGGCGAGGATGACGCCGATGCCTTGGGTTCCTTCGAGCAATTTCAGGACCACCGGGGCGCCACCGACGCGCTCGATGGCCGGGATGACATCGGCGCGATCACGGACAAAGGTGGTGGGCGGCATACCAATGTTGTGGCGCGAGAGGATCTGTGTCGCGCGGAGCTTGTCGCGCGAATTGGCAATCCCATTAGCGGTATTCGGCGTATACACGTCCATCTGCTCGAACTGCCGCACCACGGCGGTGCCGAAATAGGTCACGGAGTTGCCGATACGCGGCAGGATCGCGTCATAGTGCGACAGCGGCCGTCCGCGGAATTGCAGATCCGGCTCGGCCGTCGAAAGGTCGATCGCGAAGCGCAGCGTGTTTAGCACCTTGACCTGGTGGCCGCGGTCGAAGGCGGCGGTGCGCAACCGCGCCGTCGTATAGGAGCGTGGGGCGCGCGACAAGATCGCGAGTTTCATGCGGGGCTTCCTGCGAGGATGGGCGAGTGCTCGAACCGGACCATCCTTCCACCGTCGCGGGCTGGCGCGAATGGGTCTCATTGCCCAAGGCGAAGGTTCGCTGGATCAAGGCCAAGCTCGACACCGGCGCCAAGTCCTCCGCCATCCATGCCTTCGATATCGAGCCATTCGAGCGCGGCGGCGCGGAGTGGGTCCGCTTCGCCATCCACCCCTGGCAGCGTCGCGACGACGAGGCGATCGTCGTCACCTCCCCGATCCTGGACCGCCGGATCGTGCGCAGCTCCTCGGGACACGAAGAGGAGCGCATCGCGGTCCCCATGGTCGTGCGCTTGGTGGGTCGGCGGATGACCGTCGAAATGACGCTGTCGAAACGCGACGAGATGGGGTTCCGGATGCTGCTCGGACGCGAGGCCCTTTCCCAAGGCTTCCTCATCGACCCCGCCCAGTCGTATGCCGGGCCGCGCCCCCGCCGCGCGACCCGCCAGCGCAACTGGGGGCGGTGACCGATGCCGCTGCGCGAGTCCTTCCCCATCGGTGGTGTCCGTATGCGAGCCGGCACCACCCGGGAGTTGAGCCTGCCCATCACGCGGATGGTCACCGGGGCGGAAGTCAGCGTGCCAGTCCGGATTGTTCACGGCCGCGAGGACGGTCCGGTCGTGTGGCTCACGGCCGCGACGCATGGCGACGAAGTCGTCGGCATCGAGGTCATCCGGGAAGTGCTGACGTCGTTGTCCCCCAAGACTTTTCGCGGCACCCTCGTCGCCGTGCCGATCGTTAATGTGCTCGGGTTCATGGCCGGTGACCGCTATCTGCCCGACCGGCGCGATCTGAACCGCTCCTTCCCCGGATCGGCCCGGGGCTCGCTCGCCAGTCGGATTGCCCACTTGCTGATGACCGAGGTGATCCGCAAAGGGAGTGTCGGGATCGATCTGCATACCGGCGCCTTCGGACGCACCAACCTGCCGCAGGTCCGCGGCGACCTGGACGATCCTGAGACCCGTTCTCTGGCAGAGGCTTTCGGGGCTCCGGTGATGTACCACGCCAAGTTGCGCGACGGCTCACTGCGCGCAGCGGCCCGCGAGGTCGGATGCCGGGTGCTGCTCTATGAGGCCGGCGAGTCGTGGCGCATGGACGACTGGGCGGTCGCGGCAGGCGTGGCCGGCGTGCGCCGGGTGCTTGCCGCCCTGAACATGATCGATGGCGCGGACGCGGTGCCGGACGGCGCCAATCAGGAGTGCCGCACCAGCGGCTGGGTGCGTGCCCGCAATACCGGGATCTTGATGCTCGATGTCGACCTCGGTCAACATGTCAGCATCGGCCAGCGGCTCGGCGTCCTGACCGACTCCTTCGGCAAGACCGTGCGCCTGGTCCGCGCCGACCGCGCGGGCATCGTCATCGGCCGCGCCCAAACCCCCCTCGTCAACTCCGGCGACGCCCTCGTCCACATCGCCCAATAGCGCGGCGCTACTGGGGCTGGGATGTCACCCATTTCTCTCCGGATGCCGAAAGGTTGAGGTTCACCCCGCCTAGAAAGTGGGGTGAACCTCAAGTTTCCGGCATCCGGAGAGAAATGAGTGACGCGTGTGACTGGGCCCGCGCCGTCGCCGGGTGGCGCTAGCCGTGGTACCAGTCGGGGCCGATGACGGCGGGGGCGGCGTCGCGGGGGACGGAGGTGTATGCCGGATTGGGGCGGCGGTGGAGAACGTCGGTGAGCTTGTCGAGGCGCTCGCAGGCGGTGCGGACGCCGGCGGCGCGGCGGTCGGCATCGAAGCGGCCGACGCCATCGCCCCAGATCGCCCGGCCGGCCATGAAGCCGCTGCAGCCGTGGCGCACGCCGACCTCGACCTGCTGCAGGAAGCCATCGAAGGTGACGCCCGCAGACAGGAGCACCCAGGTGCCGGCGCACGCCTCGGCCAGGCGCGCGGTCGCCGCATCCGCCTGCTCGCCCTGAGCGGCCAGATCGACGGGGAACTCGACCTTCATGATGTCGGCGCCAGCCGCCTTGAAGATGGCCGCGGACGAGATGACGCTCTCGGTGCGCTGCGCGCGGATCGCCGGATCAGTGGGGTCCTCCCAGGCCGCGGGATACCACAGCGGCTCGACGACGAGCGGCAGATGCAGGTCGTGGCAGCGGCGGGCGACATCGGAGACGATGGCAACCTTCTCAGCGACCGCGTCCTCATCGAGGTGCCGGTGGAAGACGACCAGTTTCGCCGCGTCGATGCCGAGGTCGGCGAGCCGCTCCGGACCCCACCCCTCCTTCAGCGCCAGGCGCGGCTCGAAGCCGCCCGAATCTGGTTGGTAATACAGCGCTTCCAGCCCCGACAGGATGCCGACATCGCCCGGGACGGCGCCGCTGACGATCGCCTGCCCGACCGATGACCGAGGATCGAGCAGCACCGAACTGGCGTGCCCGGACATCGCCGCAATCAGGTCGAGCTTGGAGTCGACGACCTCCGCAAAGTCCACCCGCGACAGGTCCGCGTCGAAGAGCAGGTCGTAGTTCTCCGGGTGATCGATCGCCGCCGTGCGGATCAGGCCGTCCCGGTCACAGATCCGAGAAAGGCGCCGCTGGAGGCCGACATCGGGGGTGGTGGTCATGTCTGCCAGTCAACACCAGGCGTCGCTAGATTGGCAGGGTTGACCACGGGCGTTGACCCACGACTGTTGACCTTGGGCGCAGGAGGAGGACGTATGCGGGTGCTGGTCGCCGGGCATCTGTGCCTGGACTTCATCCCGGCCCTCGATGATGACCCCGGGCATGACCCTGGCGCGCTCTATCTCATCGGGCCCATGCAGGTGCGGCTCGGGGGCGCTGTGCATACCACCGGCGCCGCACTGGCCGCGTTGGGGATCGATATCCTGCTCGCCGCCGCCAGCGGCAACGACTCGCTCGCCGGAGTGCAACGAGAGTTGTTGGCGCGCAAGGGACTCGACGCCTCCCGCATGGTCGAGGTGGAGGGGGCCACGTCATACTCCATCGTCTTGCAGCCCCCCGGGCAGGATCGCACCTTTTGGCATCACACCGGCTGCAACGACCTCTTCGACGGGACGGCCCTCGAGCTGGAGGGCGTTGACCTGGTGCATATCGGCTACCCGAACCTGCTGCCCGCGCTCAGCGCCGAGGACGGTATGCCGTTGCGTCGACTCTTCGAGGCCGCTCACGCGCGCGGCGTGGTCACCTCGGTCGATCTGGCCGTCGAGCCGACCGTCGCACCCGCCGATCGGGCCGCCCATGCCGCGCGCTGGCAGCGCTTCCTGGATGTGACAGCCCCCGCGACCGACATTCTCACCCCGAGCATCGATGACCTGGAATCCGCCGTGCACTGGGGCCTGGGGCACGGCAGGGAGGCGCTCGCGGAGGCGGCGCGGCGTCTAATCGGCCTCGGCGCGGCGGTCGTGATGGTCACCGGTGGAGAGGCTGGCCTGCACGTCGCGACCACGGCAGATGCTCAGCGTCTCGCCGAGCTCAACCCGCTCGCCCACCTCGACCCTGGCCTCGCGTTGCACATCGATCCGGTTGTCCCAGAACGGATTGCCGGCACCACTGGCGCGGGTGACACGGCGACAGCCGCCCTCTTGGCAACCATCCTCGACGGCGGGTCGCTGCGCGCAGCAGGCGAGCGAGCGGCATACCTCGCCTCCCGGCATATCGCGGGCCTGCCGGTCGCCTGAGGGGCCACGTGTCCCGGATCTCATCGATCACCGGGAACCCAGGGCGAGCGCGGCTCGCTTAGTCTGGAGATCCCCATGGAGACTCTCCTTTCACTGCTGGCCGGTGTCGTCATCGTCCTGGTCATCACCCTGGCCACGGGATATTTCGTCGCGCAGGAGTTCGCCTATCTCGCCGTCGACCGCGCCCGCCTCACCGCGCGCGCTGCCGCCGGCGACGCCGCCGCACAACGCACGCTCGGCATCACCCGACGCACCTCATTCATGCTCTCCGGCGCCCAACTGGGCATCACGGTCACCGGGCTGCTGGTGGGGTATGTCGCGGAGCCCCTCATCGGCGTCGCGCTCGCCGATGTCGTGGAGCGCGGCGGAGTCAGCATGGGCATCTCGCTGGCGCTGGGAAGCATTGTGGCGCTGCTCTTTTCGACTTTCGTTCAGATGCTCTTCGGGGAGCTCTTCCCCAAGAACTTCGCCATCGCCCGCTCGGAGCAGGTAGCCGACCGACTGGCCCGCTCGACCCGCATCTACCTAACTGTGCTGGGGCCACTGATTTGGATCTTCGACCGTTCAGCGGAGTTCTTCCTGCGGATGCTGCGCATGGAGCCGGTGCACGATGTGGAGCACTCAGCGACCGCCATCGACCTGCAGCATGTCGTCGAGCAGTCCCGCGAGCGGGGGTCGATCAGCCCGGAGTTGAGCGCGCTCCTCGATCGAATCATCGACTTCCCCAACCAGGATGTCGAGCACGCCCTGATGCCACGCTCACGGGTCGATGTGGTGCGCGACGACACCACGATCGGCGAGGTGCGCACGCTCATGGCAACCGGGCACACGCGCTATCCCGTCCTCGACCAGGACGACCGCATCCTCGGCGTTGTGCAATTGATCGACATCCTCGGGCCGAGCCCATCGGCCGTCGATCCGGCTGCGTCGGTCACGAGCATCATGCGTGACGCGCTGGTTGTGCCCGCATCGATGCGCCTCCCGGCAGCTCTTCGCGAACTCACTGCTCAGCACGCCGAAATGGCTTGTGTTGTCGACGAATACGGGGGTTTCGCCGGCATCCTCACTCGGGAGGATCTGGCGGAAGAGGTGGTCGGCGAGCTCACGGACGAGCACGATCCGGACGAACCGGCATATGTCCCCAAACCCGACGACGGCATCTGGATCGTCGGCGGCGATGTCCATCTCGATGAGATCGAGCGGGCCCTGCATATCGACCTGCCAGCCGCGGAGCACGAAACGATCGCCGGCCTCGTGGTCGCGGAACACGGGGCACTCCCCCAGATCGGACAGACCGTCGACATCACCCTGCCGCCCGCCGTCGAAGGAATCGCCGAGGAGGCACCCAGAACTCTGCGCGTCGAAATCCTCGAGATCGACCACTATGTGCCAAGCCGCTTGCGGCTCACCTTGCCCGAGACCGGTGATCCCCGATGAGCGGCAGCGTCGTCCTGGTCGTCACCATGGCGATCATCGCGCTCTCGGCCTTCTTCGTCGCCGTCGAGTTCGCGCTCATGGCGGCGCGCCGGCACCGGCTGGAAGAGAAGGCGGCAAACTCGCGATCGGCCCGGGCCGCGGTCCGCAGTTCCGGTGAGCTGACACTGCTGCTCGCCGGTTCGCAACTCGGCATCACCGCGTGCACGCTGGCCCTCGGCGCCATCACTAAGCCCTGGGTGCACCACGCGATCACCCCGTGGCTGGAGACGCTGGGGATGCCGCACGGCAGCGCCAATGTCGTCTCCTTCGTTCTCGCCCTGTTCATCGTCACCTTCCTGCACCTGGTCATCGGCGAGATGGCGCCGAAGTCCTGGGCCATTGCCCATCCCGAGTTCGTCGCGACAACCCTGGCCTTGCCGATGCGGGCCTTCATGGTCGTGACCCGCCCGATGCTGCGCGTCCTCAATGGCGCGGCCAATGCCCTGGTGCGCCGGCTCGGGGTGCAGCCGGTCGACGAACTGAGCATCGCCGGCGACCCCCAGGCCCTGCGCGCGCTGGTCGAGCATTCGGCGAATGTCGGTGCGCTGGAAGCGAGTTACAGCGCATCCATCACCCGTGCCCTCGTCCTCGGGGAAATCACGCTGGGCGATGTGCTGCCTCAGGGCGGCGGCATTACGGCCGTCTCGGGGTCGGCGACGGTAGCGGATGTCCAGGAGGCGACCCGCCGCAGCGGTCACTTGCGGGTGGTCATCCGAGACGGCGATGCGGTGCGCGGTGTGGTGCATGTTCGCGACACCTTGGGCGTCACGGACCCCGGTGCCTTCGCCGCGCCGCTGGCCCGCCCGGTGCTGGAATTGGACCGGTCGACCCTTGTCCACGAGGCCTTCGCCCAGATGCGCGAGGCGAGCACGCAACTCGTCGCTGTCCGCGCCGGCGGCCACCTAGTCGGCGTTGTGACCCTCGCGGATATCCTCCCCAGCTTGCTTCCCGCTGGCTAGTGCGGCGTCGTCGGCGCCGAACTCAGGTCCCGCAATAGGTCACGTGCTGGCGCGTGAATTCGGCTGGCCCGGGCTCGGCCAGCTCGGCCCAGTCCGCCCGCTCGTCAAAGGGTGCGCGCACGGCGGTCAGGAGCCGGTCGTATGCCGTGTGGTCACCCGCCTCGGCGTCGGCTAGGGCCGCTTCGACGAGATGGTTCCGAGGGACATAGATCGGATTGACGTAGTCCATGGCATCGGCTGCGGCGCGGGGATCGCCCGGCACCCGGGCCGCCCAGCGCTCCAGCCAATCCTGTTGCACTCCAGGCACGTCGAGCATGGGTATGCCGCGCAGCCACCGCGCCAGGAAACGCCATGTGGTGGTGTAGTCGGCCCGCGCGGCGGCCATCCCGGCGAGCAAGTCGTCGATGAGTTCGGCATCACCGGGCTGGGCATCCCCGAGCGCGAGTTTGGTGCGAAAGAGCCCACGCAGGGCGTCACCGTGACGGTCCGCGAACGTCTCTAACAGCGAGGTTGCTTGTGCGACAGCCTCGTTCGGGTCCTCAGCGATCAGCGGCAGCAAGGTCTCGGCGAATCGGCTGAGGTTCCACAAGGCGATCGGCCCTTGATAGCCGAAGCGATAGCGGCCCGCGGTGTCGATCGAGGAGAAGACGGTGTCGAGGTCGTAGGCCTCCAGCCATGCGCACGGGCCGTAGTCGATGGTCTCGCCGGAGATCGACATATTGTCGGTATTCATCACGCCATGGAGGAAGCCAACCGCAGTCCAGTGGGCCACGAGCCGAGCGTGCTCCTCGATGACCGAATCCAGCAGGGCGACAGCGGGATTCGACGATCCGGTGAGCTCGGGATAGTGGCGAGCCACGGCATACTCCACCAGCTTGCGGAGCAACTCCTCGCGCGCCTCGGGGATCACCGAGCGCGCCACCAGCTCAAAGGTGCCGACCCGTAGGTGCGATGCGGCCACCCGCGTCAACACGGCGCCCTGACGCATCGTGCCGTCGCGGAAGACGAGGTCACCGGTGGTGACGGCGGCGAGCGCGCGCGTCGTGGGGATGCCGAGGGCATGCGTTGCCTCGCCGAAGAGGTACTCACGCAGCACCGGACCGAGGGCGGCCCGGCCGTCGCCACGACGCGAATAAGGCGTCTGCCCAGACCCTTTCAGGCCAAGATCGCGCAGATCGCCTGCGGGAGTTCGGATTTCCCCGAGCAGAACGGCTCGCCCATCACCCAACAGAGGCGAGAAACCACCGAACTGGTGACCGGCATAGGCCAACGCAACCGGCTGGCTGTGCGGGAGGACCGAGCGCGCGCCGAGCACGGACAGAGCGTTCTCGGTGTGCAGCCAATCCGGCTCGATCCCGAGTTCTGACGCGAGCGCGTCGTTCGCCAACAACAGCCGAGGCACCTGACCCGCACGCAACGGCGGCAGCGACGGCTGCCAGGGGCTGACCAGTTCCGGCAGGGCGGCGGCATACCCAGCGAGCAGGGTGGGGGCGGTCATCCTTCCACGGTAGCCGCGGCCCGGTGAGCACCAGGGCGCGGATGCCGCATCGTTCACCTGCGTCACCTTTGACCGGGGCTGGGGAGTTCTTGTCGTTGCTAACGACCGCCCTACCGCCTGGTATTGGCCATGATCGCGACCAATACCAGGCGGTAGCTCGGGTGTTAGCTCGGCAGTGGTGAGTGGGTATCCGGCGCGCCGCGTCGCACCCGCACACGATGGCGTTATCTATCGCTTTCTAGCGTTTCTGAGATAATTCTGAATATTTCAGAATCGGCGGTTCGCGAGGGGGTTGACGACGCGCAGTTGCGGGAACCACGAGAAGTCCCGGTCCACCGACCACAATTCATCGACGCCATGGGCGAGGCAGATCGCGGCGATGCGGGCATCGTGGATCTTGGGTCCGGTGATGCCGGATGTGCTCACAAGGTCCCTCAGCGTGGCGAAGTGATCGGGTCCTTCCGCAAGGAGGTGCACATCCGGCATATCGAGGAGTGCCTGCGCAGCCCTGATCGCCTGGTCCCCGGGAGTTGGCGGACGGTAGATCCGCTGGTGGGTCACCACGGCCAGGAACTCATGAACGCACGGCCACGGGATCGCGCAGCCAGCGCGACCCGTGACAGCTTGCCGCAGCGCGGCGGCGGCCGCTGAATGGTGCGGCGAGTCGACCCGGTGGGCGTAGACCAACAGATTCGTGTCGAGCGCGATCATTCCGACATGCCGTACGAGCGCGCGATGGCATCTTCGGGGGCCAGGTCGACGACAAGCCCGTCACCGGCGAAGGTGGGAAAGGCAAAGTCGATCGGCACCACCGTGGTGCGGCGCTGAATCTCATGACGTAAGCCACTAACGACCAAATCGCGCAGGGTCGAACCCTCAGCCCGTGCCAAGGCTTTCGCGTCCGAGGCCAGGGCGTCCGGCAGATCGATCGTCGTCTTCATACTGCCCACTGTACTCCGTGACCCGTATACCCATATTGGCGAGACTCTCGACGCAGGCGTAGCGTGAGGTCGAGGGGAGAATCATGTGGGCTGACCGGTTCTACGCGTCCGATTCACGCAATTCCCAGCGACTGCGCGCGATGTATGCCGGTGGCGCAGGCAACCGCACAGCGCGGCGGTTCGCTCGGCTTTGGGCCACGGTTTTTGGCTGGGGCCTGCAGCCGAAACGCTGGGTCACGCTGGAGGTCGCCGGCCGAGCGACTAGACAGCCGCGGCAGTTCCCGTTGGGGATGGCTGATCTGCGCGGGCAGTGGTACCTCGTCTCCATGCTCGGGGAGTGCGCCTGGGTCCGGAATGTGCGGGCCGCAGACGGTCAGGCGGTCCTCATCCGCCGCGGCCGGCGTCCGGTGCACCTCGTGGAGGTCCCCGTTGCTGATCGGGCACGGATCATCCAGCGATATCTCGCCCAGGTCCCCGGGGCCAGGCCGCACATCCCCGTCGCCGTTGACGCGTCGCTGGCCGACTTCGAGCGCGTTGCTGGGAGTACCCCGGTCTTCGCCGTTCACGATCGCGTCGGCTAGGCCGATCTAGTGTTCTTTCAATAGCACAGCAGAAAGCGGCATCGCTCATGATCTCGATCACGAGCCACGTCGTTCATTAGCCAACTATTTGTATAGTCGCCGACATGACTAAGGCTTCGCCCTACCCGCACCTGCTTGAGCCCCTCGACCTGGGGTTCGTGACGCTCCCGAACCGAGTCATCATGGGGTCGATGCACCTCGGGCTCGAAGAGACGCCCGGTGGCTTCGAGCGGATGGCCCAGTTCTATGGCGACCGAGCGCGCGGCGGCGTCGGACTCATTGTCACCGGCGGCATATCGCCGAATGAAGCCGGTCGCCCGGGGCCGGGCGGGGCGATGCTCACCAATGACGACGAGGTCGCCCAGCACCGCATCGTCACCGAGGCCGTGCACGAGGCTGGCGGCCGGATCGCGATGCAGATCCTGCATTTCGGGCGCTACGCCTATCACCCAGATGCGGTGGCGCCCAGCCCGATTCAGGCGCCGATCGCACCTTTCCCGCCAAAGGAGCTGACCGCCGAGCAAGTCGAGCAGACCATTGCGGACTATGTCCGATGCGCCACCTTGGCGAAGGAGGCTGGCTATGACGGCGTCGAGATCATGGCCTCCGAGGGTTATCTGATCAACGAGTTCATCGCGCGCCACACGAACAAGCGCACCGATGAGTGGGGCGGTTCCTACGAGAACCGGATGCGCTTCCCGGTCGAGATCGTGCGCCGCGTCCGCGAGGCCGTGGGACCCGAGTTCATCGTCATCTATCGCCTTTCCATGCTCGACCTCGTGCCCGACGGTTCCACCTTCGAGGAGGTCGTCCAGCTGGCCCACGCCGTCGAAGCCGCTGGGGCAACCATCATCAACACCGGCATCGGCTGGCACGAGGCCCGCATCCCCACCATCGCCACGCCGGTCCCGCGCGGCGCCTTCGCGTGGGTGACCAAGAAGCTGAAGGGGAGCGTCCGCATACCCCTCGTCACGAGCAACCGGATCAACACCCCGGAGAAGGCAGAGGAACTTCTCGCGGACGGCTTCGCCGACCTGATCTCGATGGCTCGCCCCTTCCTCGCGGATCCCGATTTCGTCCGAAAGGCCGCCGACGGGCTGCCGCAGGCGATCAACACCTGTATCGGCTGCAACCAGGCCTGCCTCGACCACACCTTCTCCTTCCGGCCGACGTCCTGCCTGGTCAACCCGCGCGCCGGCCACGAAACGCTGCTGCAGATCACCCCAACCACCGCCCGCAAGCGAGTCGCCGTCGTCGGTGCGGGCCCGGCCGGGCTCGCCGCTGCCCTCACCGCCGCGCAGCGCGGTCACGAGGTCACGTTGTATGACGCCGCCGACCGCCTCGGCGGCCAGCTCACCGTGGCGCGAGAAGTCCCCGGCAAGCAGGAGTTCGACGAGACCATCCGCTACTTCGACTATCAACTGGGCGAGCAGGGCGTCGAGCGACGCCTCGGCACCTGGGTCAGCGCCACCGATCTCCAGGGGTATGACGAGGTGTTGGTCGCCACCGGGGTCACCCCGCGCATCCCGGACCTGCCGGGTGTCGACCACTCGAGCGTCGTCGGCTACCTCGAGGTGTTGCGCGGCGAGGTCGAGGTCGGCGAGCGCGTCGCAATCCTCGGGGCCGGTGGCATCGGCTTCGATGTCGCCGAGTTCCTGACGGACGGCGGCGAAGACACCAGCCGCGACATCCCCGCCTTTCTCGCGAGTTGGGGCGTCGACGCGGCGCACTCGACCCCCGGTGGCCTCGTCCCGGCGACCCCACCACAGTCCCCCCGGCAGGTCACGCTGCTGCAGCGCAAGTCCTCCAAAGTCGGTGCGGGACTTGGCAAAACGACCGGCTGGATCCACCGCACCGAACTCCAGAAGCGCGGCGTCCGGATGGTGGCAGGGGCGGCATACGACCGGATCGACGACGAGGGGCTGCACTATCTGCTCGACGACGAGAAGCTCGTCCTGCCCGTCGACACGATCGTCTTGTGCACCGGCCAAGAGTCCAATCGAGGGTTGTATGACGACCTGCTCGCCCTCGGCGTGAGCGTGCACGTCATCGGCGGCGCCGATATCGCGGCCGAACTGGACGCCAAGCGCGCCATCGATCAAGGCACCCGCGTCGCGGCGAGCCTGTGAGAACCGTTGGGAGAGAATGACAATGACTGCCTTCCGCGATGCTGTTGAGGCGCGCGACCTCGACGCCGTCGCCGACCTGCTGGCCGATGATGTCGTCTTCCACAGCCCGGTAGCCCACAAGGCCTATCCGGGCAAAGCGATCACCGCGGCGATCTTGCGTCATGTGATCGAGGTCTTCGAGGACTTCCACTATGTCCGCGAGCTCGGTGACGCTGCCGGCCACGCGTTGGTCTTTGAGGCGAAGGTTGCTGGCCTGGAGCTCACCGGCTGCGACTTCCTCGTCACCGATGCCGAGGGCAAGATCACCGATTTCATGGTCATGGTGCGTCCGCTGCGCGCCGCGCAGGCCCTGGCCGAGGCTATGGCGGACCGTTTGCCGGCGATCCTCGCAGAGGCCGCGGCGGCCGGCGCCTGATGGCCCTGCAAGAGGCGATCCTTGTCGCACTGACGCATGGCGAGGCGTCCGGATACGACCTGGCGAAGGCCTTCGACGTCAGCGTCGCGAACTACTGGACGGCCACGGCGCAGCAGCTCTATAAGGAGCTGGACAAGATGGCCGAGGACGGTCTGGTGGCGGCACGCGTGGTGGAACAGGAGCGGCGACCTAACAAGAGAATCTTCTCGATCACGCCTGCCGGACGTCGGGCTCTGCATGAATCCACTACGCGCACACCGAAACCCACGGCGATCCGCGACGAACTCCTCGTGCAGGTCGAGGCGATCGACCACGGCGACACCGATTCCATCCGATCCGCCGTCGCCGCGAAGCTGCACGCGAGCGAGGACAAGCTTGCGCGCTACGAGCGACGCCGGGCCACGATGCTCGACGGGGCCGACGAGGCGGCATACCTGCGCACTGCGAACCGGGTGGGCCCCTATCTCACGCTCACCCGAGGCATCGCCTTCGAACGCGAGAACATCGCCTGGTGCCGCTTCGTCCTCGACGCCACCGCCTGAGAGGCGTCGCCCCCCAATTCTCTCCGGATGCCGGAAAGTTGAGGTTCACCCGACTTTCTAGGCGGGGTGAACCTCAACTTTCCGGCATCCGGAGAGAAACCAGTGACTAGCGCCGCAGCGTGAAGGTCGCGGAGTCGGTCTGGCCGGTGGCGGGGACCGTGACGGTCACGGTGTAGGTCCCGGTCTTGGTGGGCAGGCTGCCCGTCTTGAGGTTCCACTGCCAGACGCCGGCCTTGTTGACCAGCGTGCCGGTGGCCACGACGGTGCCGTTCTGGGTCACGGTCGCGACAGGGGCGATGCCGGTGGCCGGGGCGCCGGAGCAGTCCGCATACGCGATCTTCACTGGAACCGTCGAGCCCGACTTGACCACGACATTTGTGCCAGGACGCAGCGGGGACTGCAGCCCGGTCGTCGCATAGGCCCGGGCCACGGAGGCAGCCGCCGAGCCAACCCCGCCATCGTCATCGGTCACGGAGACGCTCGCGGCATAGCTGCCGGAGTGCGCGTAGTTGTGCGTCACGGTCAGCGGGCTGGTGGCCGAGGTCACCGTGCTGCTGGTGCCATCGCCCCACGCGATGACGGCCGTGTGGGTGTCCGCCGGCGCCGGGTCGGTGAAGGTCACCGTGAGCGAGGCCGTGGTCCCGCACTCGAGCAGCGCCGACGAGAAGCTCGCCGTCACGCTCGGGGCGACATTGCGCACCGCGACGGAAACGCTTGCGGTGGAGCTGAGCCCACCGGCATCCGTCACACGCACCGAAACATTCGCCGTCGTCGGACCATCGAGCCCCGAGGCGTCGAAATTCACTGTGCGACCATCGGTTTCGAAGGTGCCGTCACCATCCAGGTCCCAGGCGTATGCCAGCGCGTCCCCAGCATTTGGGTCGCTGCCGCTGGCCGTGAGCTCCAGCGATCCGCCCTCGTCCACGGCATACGGACCGCCCGCGTCGACACTCGGCGCGGCGTTGGGGTTCAGGCCAACGAGCACGGGGTCGTGGTCCGAGACCCGGAACATATCGGGGGCATACAGCGAGTCGATCTGGAAGGCGGTCTTGAAGTTGGTGTTGTAGTCCAGCACCGACGGCTCGTCGGCGTTGATGTGGAACTCCGCCGCACCCGTCACCTGGCTGCCCAGCGACGCGCTACCGAAGGCGTGGTCGAGATAGCCCCACTGACCGTCGAAGACGTAGGAGTAGGCCTCGTCACCGAGGAAGCGGTTGATGAGGTTGGTGTATCCCGCCTCTTCGATGACCTGGATCGGCCGCTCCTTGGCGTAGGAGTTGTAGTCACCCAGGAGGACGACATCGGGGTCACCGGTGCCGGTCGGGTCGCTCGCGAGCCATTCGGTCAGCGCCCGAGCGGCATTGGTGCGCACGATGGCGCAATTGCCTTGTCCGTCCAGCAGATCCGGCGTTTCGCAGGCCGAGCCCTTGGACTTCAGGTGGTTGATATCGGCGATGAAGACGGCACCGGTTTCGTTGACCTGCCACGCCTGCGCGAGGGAGGGTCGGTTGCGGGCCGTGGTGTCACCGCCATTGACGAAGGCGTCGGTGTTCAGCGCAGCCGTCGTGCCAGTCGGCGTCACAACACCTGGCTTGTAGAGCATGCCGACCTTGATCGCGTCGGTGCCCAGCGCGTTGACCTGACCGGTGCCAGCGTCGACATCCACATAGGCATAGGTGCCGTCAGCGGTGGCGGCGTTGAGGCGCCCGACGAGATCGGCCAGCGCACTGGTCGGGCCGTAGCCGTCGTTCTCCATCTCGTTGACGCCGATGACATCGGCATCGAGCGTCAAAATCGCCGCCACGGTCTTGGCGCTCTGCCGGTCAAACTCGACCTGGTTGTCCGCGCCGCGGCACTCCATCGTCATACCGCCCACGCCACCGGTGCAGGCGGTCGTGCCGAAGGTGTTGAAGTAGTTGAGCAGGTTCATCCCGGCCACCTTGACCGTTCCGCCCACTGCGGGCGCGGACGTCGGACGGGGGTTGGCCGCGACGAAGTCGATGCCGCCGCCGAGCGCCTGCAGCGGCCGCAGGCGGTAGGCATTCGGGCTCGCGGAGTTGCCGCCCCAGGTGTAACTCAAGACGCCCATCGCACCGGTCGCCGTGTCACCGCCGCGCAGGGTGTTGCTCGCCGACAGCGGCTGCCCACCCCGGGCGAAGACGATCGGGTCGGGGTTCTGCGCCTGCGTCGCGTCATCGACGATGATGCGGTTGAGGTTGTTCGCCGCCTGCATCGCCACGGCATCGGGTCCAGGGGCCACGACATTGGTCGGCTGCTTGAGGCGGCCACCCGAGCTGAGGACCACCTGGCCGAATCTTCCGAGCTGGAAGTGCTCGGTCACCGAGAGTTCCTGGGGGAAGCGGACGAGCATCCCTTCATACGCCTCGGGTGCGTCCGCGGAGGCGAAGGGCAGCGAAATATCAACGGGCGCAACGGTTCCGGTGCCGCACTTGAGGATATTGGTGGAGCTCACCGAGATCTGGGTCTGGCCCTGGTTCTCGCCCGCATTGCCCGTCACCCGAACGACATCGCCGAGGCTGACCGAGTCGAGGTTTGAGCCATTGAAGACGAAAATGCCGTCAGAGGTCGCGGCGTCGCCGTCGCCGTCGGGGTCCTGCAGGTAGAAGCCGCGCAGGTTCGGCGAGGCCCCTTCATAGTCACCGACAACGACACCTTGCGTGGTGCGCGTGCCAGTCAGCGCGGCCGATGCGCCGGAGCCCTGGATCTCCCCGATGCGTGTGTAGGGCAGCGTGCAGGGGTCGCTCGCCACGACGGTGAAGCTTGTCGTCACATCCGCCGCGAGCGTGTCCGGCGGGTCGTTCGTGTCGACATCGCTGACCGCAGCCGCCGAGACGGTCGCGGTGCAGGAGGCCCCGGTTGCCAGGTTGGCGTCGGGGGTCAGGGTGTATGCCGTTCCCGAACCGGAGAGGGTCGCCGCCACCGGAGTGCCATCACAGAGCAGGGATATGCCGCCCGCCGCGACCGTCACAGCCTCCGAAAAACTCACGGAGACAGCGGTGTTGATGCCGACGCCGGTTGCTCCATTGGCCGGCGTGATCGAGGTGACGGTGGGAGCTTCTTCCGCCGG